>Ga0209589_1002365_pt1 | contig 32606 bp, 19 predicted proteins | sample CowpeawhiteBW_FD_187525 | JGI IMG/M metagenome (GOLD analysis project Ga0209589, IMG submission 187525) | Root nodule microbial communities of legume samples collected from California USA - Cow pea white BW (SPAdes) (version 2) | ecosystem: Host-associated > Plants > Roots > Nodule | place: USA...
TTTGATCTTCGTTTTTTCTGCTTATTTCTTGAGGGCGTCAGCGGCGTCCCGCGCTGCGTCTTTCACGTCCCCCGCGGCGTTGTGGGCGGATCCCTTGGCCTTATCGATCTTGCCTTCGGTTTCCATGTCCTTGTCGCCAGTGAGCTTGCCGGCACCTTCTTTGATGGCGCCTTTCGCCTTGTCGGCGGCGCCCTTCACATGTTCGCGGTCCACAATCGTATCCTTTGCTGTCCGGAAGACAGCACAACGAAAGCGTTGCGCAGGGGTTCCTCGCAGAACAAAGCACGGTGTTTTCAACGAACACTCTGAACGTGGCCCTTGGCCGAGCAAAGCTGGGGCGTTTGCAGTGTCGGCTATTGGCGGCAGGACCGGCCGCGCGGCATGCCTGTCCCAATCGCCGCCCGCGCTGACGATCAGCCTTCAAGAGCGCGCTTGCACAGGATCGTTTCTCTGCTTTTTTTATGGAAAATCTGACGTGCCAGCGAATATGTGCTATATCACATAGACTGAATTTGGCCTCCTGTTCGACGGTGCCGGTATGGCACAGTCAGGATTCGGCATTAGGTTTCCGACCCGCGATTCGGCGGCAGTGCAAGCGCTTGCCCAGAACGTCCGTCGACTTCGCAAGCAAAAGGGATGGAGCCAGGATCAATTGGCCGCCGAGGTCGGCATCGAACAGAACGCCGTCAGCTTGATCGAGAACGCTCGATCGAATCCGACTTTGCTCGTGATCGAGGGACTAGCGAATGCCCTCGGGACCCAATTACAGGAGCTCCTTCAACCGATCCCACGGCCTCGCCGCAAAAAGGCCTAGCATCGACTTGAATGCCGCTCTCGGACAGATGGCACGTTTAAGACCGTTCGTCTCCGAAAAGAGTCTTCCGGCCTAGCTTACAGCGTCTGCAGCAACGACGTCTTCGCGAGCCACAATCTCAGCTTGCAATGGGAAGATACTACTTACAAAATGTTCCGATGGGAAATCTTAGACCAAGGCTAAGCCGATTAACTCATTCACTTGCTGCGCTCGCGATGGCGATCGGCAGCGCACGCGTTGCGAGCGCCGCGCCACCTGAAGCGGCGTTCTTTTCCTTCAGGCAGACGTCGCCGAAAGGCGGGGTGATGCATTTCGTTTTCAGTGTCACTAACGAGGCGATCATCCGCGAAATGCGAGCCGCGCTGAAAGATCCATCGAACCCGAAGCGACATGTGTCCGGGGTCGTCTCGCCGGCCCGCGTGAACTACAATCCTCAATGGTCGTTTCATCTTGTCCCGGAAACGGCGGGGCTATTTGAAATGCAGATCGAGGTCTGCGATGCCAACGTTACGTACCTCGAGGCTCACCTCGACGAAGTCGGCGGCAGCTTCTTGCCCAAGTCATTCTGGTGTCCCTGGTCCTCAGAGATCGAGTCAGAGCTTCCGTATCCGCCGAAATAGTACAACGCCTGATCGGGGAGAAGACATGGTTACGGTGCAAGACATTAAGAAAGACTTGCCCAATTGGCCCGATGAGGTCGTCAGCGGGTGGTTGCTCGGCTTGGCGAACCGATTAGACACGGGCTGGCCGCCCCCCGCCGATATCAACGATCACGCCCGGGGCCCAATACTCGGTTGGAGACCTCTGGCGTGGTGGAAGAACGTCACCTGGACGCTCGAGGAGCAGGACCTCAGCTATGACGCCCTATGTAAGGGTACACAAAAAATAGCAGTCGATATGGTGAAAGAAATCGAGGAAGGCGACGCCAGCGACAACAGCGAAGAGCGCTTCAAGCGGGCCCTCGGGCATCTCGTGGAGGCGGGAGAGTTTCAAGTTGCTCCCGTGGTTATGAAGCTCGACGACGGGATCAGCGTGATCGACGGCAATCACCGAGTGACCGCCCTCTTGTCAACCCAGGCCAATTCCGAAGGCCTGGCCGAGCAGGGCCTCAAGACTCCCCGCACTCAGCAAAAGGTTTGGATGGGCCAGCACTCCGACGGAGAAGTCCCTCTAGACTATCCAGAGGGCCTCTAGCCGGTGCTGCAATCGGCCCTTTCCTGTCTTGGCGTCGCATCCACTGACAGCCGACGCAAACCTCCAGACCAGAGTCACGAAACAAAGTTAATGGAATCGAGTCCTTGGTACAAAATTGGTACAGCGCTCGTTCCGAGCTTCTGGCTCGTCGAGGGACACGCCTAACTGATTGAATGTAAATACGGATTTGGTAGCGGGGGAGGGACTCGAACCCCCGATCCCAGGGTTATGATTCCTATGTTCCAAGCCCGAGTGGCGAACCCGTTTACACAAACCGCTTCGCACGAGAAGGCTGCGAAAACGGCGCGACCTCCTTGGCCTCGACCCAGGGAATGAGATTGATGTCGTGCGGTTTGAGATCGCCAGTGATCACTTCGAGGTTCATGATGAACTCGAACAACGTATCGAGCTCATGCGGTTCGCAGTAGCGCTCGCTGGTTTCGCTGTCGCCGGCATGCCCCAGGAGATCCGCGCGGTCTTCCTTCGTCAGCCGTTTCTTTTTCAGTTGCGCGCCAAAGAGATGCCGCACGGCATGGGCGCCGAGCCCCTCTTCCGTGATCTTGGCAGCGACGAGGATTGGCTTGAAGAGCTTGTAGAAGCGGTTGCCCAACGGCGAGCGGCTGCTCGGAGAGTAGAGGTCCGGGAAGAGAAGCTTGTAGCCGAGCGCCTTGATTTTGCGGACGTAGTCGAGGAAGCCCAACCTGATCAGCTCCGGAAGGAGCGGGATGTTGCGCTTGGATTGCGGGTTCTTGATGCGCCGTTGCTCGTTAGCCGCAATGTGAATGTACGGCCTGCAATCGTCGCGATCGAAGATGATGTCGTCCACCATCGCCCCGCAGAGCTCCTCGCGCCTCGCGCCGGTATAGTAGATGGCCTCTCGCCCCATGAACAGATTTCCTCCACCGACGAATTGATCCCGACCAAGCATCACATCCTTCGGACCATGATCGAGGGCGTCGAAGCCGTGCCGACGGCCATGAATATCGCCGTGGCCCAGGGAACGTATCTCCGCGGAATGAAGCTCGCGCTGGCCGAGACCGACCGGCGCTATGGCGGCGTGAGGATCGAAGATGAGGGGTTGGTGGATCGTATGATCCTCGCCAAAGACGATCCTCCGAAACCGACGTCATCGACCGTGGGTGCCGCGGTGGATCGTTCGAGCGATCCACCGACGACCCTATCGGCGTCTGTCGGTCAACTTATCCCGATGGCGGACTTCTTGCAGTTTGCCGAACGGCTGTCGCAGCAGCAGGCAGCGGATGGCAACTGGGACGAAAAGACGCAGCGCCAGGCAGAGAGCATTTCCAAACTGTTCGTGAAGTTCATGGTTCAAGACCAGCGAATTCACGATCTGCGTTTGCTCACTCAGGAGCACGTTGGCAGGTTCGTCGATTTCCTTCGGCTCGACATTTACAAGCACTACGGCAAATCGGCTCGCGACGAGCAACGGACGATTGAGCAGCTTCGCGAGAAAGGGCGATCGGTTAAGCAAGCCAAGCGCGGTATCGACGGCGATACCCTCAATCGGCATCTGACTTTCCTTGGCCAAGATTTCGACTACGCCGTTGCGCGGGGCGTGAAGAACCTGGAAGCGATTGATCTCACAAAGTTGCGCTCAAAGAGCCGCGGCAAGAACAAGCGTGCTCGCGACGAAAGGGCGAAGCTTCCCGTCGATAGCGCCAAAGCGATGTTTATGACGGCGCCGTTCAGCAACTGCGCCGGCTGGGACGACATGGGGAAGTGGGGCGAGAAGGGGGGCTCCCAGGTTTTCCACTGCGCACTCTATTTCGTCCCGATCCTCATGCTCGGGGTCGCCGCGAACGGTCGCCACTGGTACGTGCAAATGCCGCTGACACTAGGCGAAGCGCAGGCCGCGCGCCGCTATACGGATGCGGTGTTCGGCAAGCACAACGCCTCGCGCGGGTTGCGCGGCGACGATCCGTTCGATCTCTACGACTGGCTGCTGAAAGCAAATGCCAACGTGACGCAAGAACAGGTGGGCAAGTTCTTGGAGCAAAATCCCACCGTCGCCCACTACAAGGGTCTCTCGCTGAAAGAAGCGCGCGTTCGCGTCGCACGCGAATACACGAAGTGGGCATGGATGGCAGCCAGCAGGACCAGGCTGCCAAGGCGCGGCAGGCCACCGCCGTAAATGAAGCGGCATCGTAGATAGGGCAACGAGAAACCGATCACAGGGCGCGTTAAACGTCCAACTTCTCCGTTCGGGCATCACCAACCAAGAGGCGATCCGCGCTCTGTTTCGCGTGGTCAATCGGGTTCGTCTTGACCGGCTGCTCCTGTTGTTATTCCGTTCTCAGTCGCCACAGCACCAGCTTGGTCAATTGCCGTAAAAATCACAGGACACGCACATATGACCAGCTTTATCAAAGTTCTTCTTAGCATCGTAGCCTGAGTCGCGCAGATTCCGCCTATAGAGTGCCGAAGCAGGCTGTTCGCCAAGACTGCCGCCTGCTGGAACACCAACAGCCGCCATGCTTGATCCAACACGGTGCATTTTATGGAATGATGAGCCATGACGCTGATTATGACCAGCATCAGCTGATACGACACCCACAGCTAATATAGCTGCAATAAGAAGTGCGGTCTTCATGATACACCTCCTGTAAGGCAACGTAGTTGTTGCCAAAGCAAGGAGCGCGCGTGCTCGATCTCGAGCCAGCGGTCTCCAATACGATGTAAGATGAGCGGTCGGAGCGCGGATTGCAGACACGGGCCGCCCTCGGGATGCGCCAGACAGAACCGCGCGCTCTGAACCGACTTTCTCCAAAATCGTCTGCACGTCGCGCATGCGTTGCTCAGGGGTGAAGATCTGCGATCCTCGGTCTGACATTCCGGTGCCGCGGGTGTCGAAAAGGATAAGGAACATGCTTGCCGCTCTCATCACTCGGTCGATCGGTGTCACAAGAGTTTGCGACCGCAGACCGGTACGGCGCACGTGCGGTCGATGGGCCGATCTTGCCGTCGCCTACCAAGCTCCGACAGCGATTAACACGAGAATGGTCAGGCACGACACGCAAGCGGTCGTTGCAGTATAGAATTCGGGTGTGTTCATTGTTGCCTCCTGAGCAGCTTGAAAGCAGTCTTTATTGCTGGCTACCAAGCGCCAACGGCAATCAGAACGACAATGATCCCACCAAAAACACAGAGGATAGTCGCAGGGACCGTAAGCCAATTGGGTGTCATCGTTGCTCCCGAGAGCGAAGCTATTCCCACAGTGCTGTCACTGCTGCGGCGAGGAGAGGCCCGCCGGTTTGGCTGCCGCTTCAATTCGGAGCGCCGAAATCGATCTCTTGCTGCGTGTCCGTCCTACCACCCCTACTCTGATCAGCAGGATCGTAACCCGCTTGCAAGAGATCAGGATGCTTGCCCGTCAGCAGTAGCTGCTTCCGCATTTCAGCGAGGCGGGCGCGGCAATATTCGTGGTAGAGCAGGTCGAATATGGCGGGCATGGATACCCCCATCGTGTGAGTATCGCTATAGAGATATTTCACTACGGATTTTCGGATATCTGAGCCCCGGCGATGGCTGTCCGATGTGAGCCCACTCACAGGCTGCGCCAATTCAAACGCTCAGAGGGCGATTGGTTGACTTGCTTGTCGGTGCAAAAAGGAACAGGGCTTATTACCCAAGTCGTACTATAGCAGCGTTCTGTTTCAGCAGAACTTCGTCGAACAACTTAAGAGCGCTGTGCCGCGAATAAAAATCCAACTACAGCGCGAAATGACTTATCACTGGATGCAAGCAGCGTTGGCTGCAACGCCGCCTGTTAGCCGCCAGACGGAAGCAAGAACTGATCGACCGAAGCAGCTAGTCGGTCTGCCACCTGCATGGTCGTTGTGGACTGCTTTTCGGAAGGCAGCGAGCCGATAGAATTCAGCCCACCCGCAACAAGAACAGCCATCACAATCGCGGCGAGATATCCGGTCCTCATGGCGATGTCCTCCCCTTCGCCGCCCCGTGCACCTAACCGGGAACCCTTAGAAATGGTTCCGAGCGCTGTTCGGCTCCTCGTCCGAATGGAACATTGCATCGATCAGATGATCAGCGGAACGAAAGCGCCTGCCAACCTTAAAACAGCCACGAGACCGTCGCTCGCCGGTTTCAACACGGCGCACGTGCGGGATAGCCAAAGGTCACGGCCAGCGACCCGCTGTTCTTAATGCAAGCGCTCGCGCAGATAGCCAAAAGCGGCGGTCTCCGTTCTATTTCGAACTCGCCAGTTGTGCCCCCGATCGGTTGCGGGGGGAGCGCACTGAGCCGACGTGGGTCACCGGCGACGGTGTTACCGAACCGGAGGCTCGGCTATGCGCAACGGCATTGACATCGACCACGTACACAGCAGAGCCATCACTCGACAGATCGGCGAGAGACTGCGCGCGTCCCTGAAACCGGAACCGGACTTACCGGCGAGGCTGAGAACGCAAATCGACCGGCTCCGGACATTACAGCGCTCACCGTCAATCGTCCCTGGTACCGAGCATGGGAACAAAGCTCGCCGTGGAGCCGCCAGTCTCGCCTAATTGAGAATTAGACCTTCGACATCAGCGGCGGAACGAGTCCGGCCGCGGTCGCGAGAATCCAGAGCTTCCTGCAAGCCCGCAAGTACAACAGACAACGCATTCACGGCATCTTCGTCTACGACGAAACGGGCCGTTGGCTCGCTACTACCGAAGATGTTGACTTCGCGAGCCTCAATAACAGCGGTCGAGACTATTTTCAGCGTCACCGCGACTCGGCGGATCGCGGGACCTTGATAGGTCGGCCGGTCAAGAGCCGGTCCGGCGGACAGTGGATCATCACCGCGTCCCGCCGCTTCAATCATTCCGACGGCAGTTTTGCCGGCGTGGTGCTGACGAGCGTCGACGTCGGCTACTTCATCCAGTTCTACCGGCGCTTCGACATCGGACCCAACGGCGCGGTCTCGCTGCTGAATGCCGACGGCACCATGCTGGCCAGGAGTCGCGACGACGAAGGCGCCTATGTCGGGCGCGACATGTCGGGCTCGCCACTGTTCCGGACCATGGGCCAGCGTCCGGACACCGGCGCCTACTACTTCAAGTCTCCGCTGGACGGGCAGGAGCGACTGAGCTTTTACCAGAAGAGCGGCCGGTATCCGCTGGTCGTGCTGGCGACGAAGGCGCAGAGTGATGTCCGCGACGCGCTGACGCATCTCCTCCTCGCGCTGGACCGAGCTCGGCCGGTCGTTGTAGCTGTCGCCGAGAAAAGAGCCGTTCTTCGCGGCCGCGAGCTCTACCTTGGCAGCATCAAGTCGCTTGCGTGCGCCGAGCTCCGTCTGTTGAGCCACTGCAAGCTCGCGCGTCAGCCGCGCCAGCTCCACCGTCGAAACGCTGCCGGACCTGGCGAGAGAGGATGCGCTCTCCACGGCCGAGCCGGCCTCCTCGCGTCGTGCGGCAGCGGCCTCGATCGAGGTCTGTACTTCGGCGATACGCGCCTCAAGCTGCAATACGCGCCCCTCCTTGAACTGGGCCGCTTGCCGAGCGAGATCCTGCTGAGCCGCTTGCGCAGCAGTGAGCTTGGCCGCAAGGCTCGGTCGCTCGTTCTCCAGTCGCGACATCTGCCGGCGAAGATCGTCCAGGCGGGTGCGATCGCCGCGCGGATTGACGACGCGCAGGATCGGCGTGCCCGCCGCGAGCTGACCGTTCGACGTCGGGGAAAACGCGAGGACCTGACCGTCGATCGGCGAGCGCAGTGTTACCAGACGAGAGTTGAGAACGGCTTCGACGCTCGACGTTTGCAACATGGCACGGAGCGGAATCCAGCCGAACACAGCGACAAGGCCCAGACCGGCTGCGATCTTCAGGAATCGGCGCAAATGGCGCGAGAATGACGGCTCACCGCGCTCCACGTGGCGGACCGGTTCCTCTCCGTGCTGCTCATCGTCGAGGAGACGCTCCGTCAACGCTTGCTGCAGGCCTTTGGCGTCGGCTACGGCCTCGCTCTCATGGCTCATGCGAAGGGGAGCTTGGCCGGCCGAAGCCGTTCGCGACCGATCCACCATCCGTAGCCTCGTTCACACTGCGCAGATCCTGTCAGAAGCCGGATCGGCACGAAGCGCCCCGACAAGCAAGGTAGAGATCGTGCGCTTTCCAATCTGCTAAGTGTAGACGTGTGATTTTGCGCAAATGCGCGCTGCGGCTTTAAAATTGGAAGCAGATGACAGCGCAGCGAGCTTAGCGACGCGGTTAATTCAGACGACAAAGCCGGAGTGCAGTTACGACGGCCTTGCGCCCTGACCAGACGTTCGAGGCGCTATTCGCTTCGGTTAATCCTTTCGGTCGTTAAGCGGCAAGGTTGCCTGCGACCGAGGTGCCGGATTGGAGCCGGCACCCTGCAGAAGTGAGACATTGTTTTTGAAACGCCTTTTTGCGCTCGCGCGAAGTGTGCTCTCGAGCTTGCTAGAACCGCCACTTCGAACCCGCCAGCTGTCGTCGCATCGGTCATTAAGCCTATCTGCTCATGATGAATTCGCATTCGAGTTGACTCGACCTCTCCCTGCATTCAAGACTCTGCCAGCAAATCATTCGTGGTCAATGTCCAGTTCTGAAGTGGCGGCAAGGCCTCTCCGCCAGCCTATTTTTGTGCGCTGCAATCTGATGGCAGTCGATTATCTGCGATAAGGATACCGTGATCTTTGAGCTTGACGGTTTTTTCAGGCTTGGAAATGATGGCGTCGTTACATTTCTAAAATTGCGAAGCACCATGCGTTACTGACTCACTTCCTGCGGCGCACATAGTTTCCGCGCCGGCAAGCCCACAATCTGACAATCCGAACAGACAAATCCCGCGAGGATTTGGGGGGATAGGTATGTCTAATTCAGCCGCTGTCATTGGAACGCCCACGAACTCGACCGTCGTCGAGGACACCAACCTACTGACGCTGGTTGCGGCAGGATCAATTTCAATTTCGGACCCCAATCCGGGGCAAGCAGCATTCAGGACCGGTGTCGTCGCTTCCTCGGGCGCTCTCGGCTCCCTCACCATCGCCAGCGACGGGTCATACGTCTACTCGGTTGCAGACAGCAAGGTGCAGTATCTTGGCGGAGGCGAAACCAAAATTGACACGTTCACGGTGGCTTCGGTCGACGGCACCCAGAAGCAGGTCTCCTTCACCATTGTTGGCGCCAACGATGCGGCCGTGATTGGCCTCCCCACGGTGTCCGACGTCACGGAAGATGCCGCCAAACCTGTCCTGACGGCGACCGGCAAAATCTCGATCTCTGATGTGGACCAGGGTCAGGCTGCGTTCAAGACAACCGTGATCTCGGCAGTTGGCAATCTCGGGACTCTGGTTCTTCAGAGCGACGGCAACTATGCCTATTCGGTCGCCGACGCTGCCGTGCAGTATCTCGGTGCAGGCGAGATCAAGACTGATGTTTTCACGGTGACCTCGCTCGACGGCACCACCAAACAGATCTCCTTCAACATCCACGGCACCAACGACGCCGCCGTCATCGGCACGCTCACCCAGCATGATGTGACTGAGGACGCCACCAATCCCACACTGATCGCTTCGGGTTCGATCTCAATCTCGGACGCTGACCAAGGTCAAGCCGCATTCAAGAGTGCCGTGATCCCAGCCGCGGGCACTCTCGGCAATCTCGTGTTGGCCGCCAACGGCACCTACACCTATTCGGTCGCCGACAGCGCGGTTCAGTATCTTGGTGCCGGCCAGATGAAGGTCGACACCTTCACCGTGACCTCGCTCGACGGCACCACCAAGCAGGTCTCCTTCACCATCCAAGGGGTCAACGACGCCGCCGTCATCGGCACGCCCACGGTGGCGGACGTGACCGAGGACGCCTCAAACCCGCTGCTCACCGCAGTCGGGACCATCTCGATTTCGGACCCGGATCAGGGGCAGTCCACCTTCCGTCCGGCGATCCTGACCGGCAAGGGCGACCTCGGCGTCCTCGTGCTCTCATCCGACGGCAGCTACGTCTACGCCGTCGCCAACAGTGCGGTGCAGTATCTCGGAGCCGGCCAAACCAAGGTCGACATCTTCACGGTGACCTCGCTCGACGGCACCCAGAAGCAGGTGTCCTTCACCATCCACGGCGTCAACGACGCAGCCGTCATCGGCACGCCGACCGTGGCCGACGTCACCGAGGACGCCAATCCGACGACGTTGACGGCCTCCGGCACGATCTCGATCTCCGACGCGGATCAAAACCAGTCCTTCTTCAAGACCGCCGTGACGGCGGCCGCCGGCACCCTCGGAACGCTGTCGCTTTCGGCCAACGGCGCCTACACCTATTCGGTCGCAGACAGCGCGGTGCAGTATCTCGGGCAGGGTCAGACCAAGGTCGATACCTTCACGGTGACCTCGGCCGACGGCACCACCAAACAGGTCTCCTTCACCATCCATGGGGTCAACGACGCCGCCGTCATCGGCACGCCCACGGTGGCGGACGTCTACAAGGACGCATCGCCCACGACGCTGACCGCCTCGGGCACGATCACGATCTCCGATGCCGACCAGGGACAGGCCGCGTTCCAGACGACCGTCCTCGCCGCCACCGGCGATCTCGGCAGGCTTGTCCTGCAGAGCAACGGCTCCTACACCTATTCCGTCGCGGATTCGAAGGTCCAGTATCTGGGAGCCGGCCAGACCAAGGTGGACACCTTCACGGTGACCTCGCTCGACGGCACCACCAAGCAGGTCGCCTTCACGATCCATGGCAGCACCGTCGTGAACACCCCGGCGACGATCGGCGACCCCACCGTGAGCGGCGTCACCGAAGACGCCAACCCCACGACGCTGACCGCCTCCGGCACGATCCCGATCAGCGACCCGGATCCGGGTCAGGCCGCGTTTCAGACGACCGTCGTCGCCGCTCAAGGCGACCTCGGTGCGCTGTCCCTGCAGAGCAACGGCTCGTACACCTATTCGGTCGCCGACAGCGCGGTGCAGTATCTCGGCGCGAACGACACCAAGGTCGACGCTTTCACGATCAAGTCGGTCGACGGCACCACCAAAGTCGTCTCCTTCACCATCCGCGGAGCAAACGACGCGGCGGTGATCGGCGACCCGGTCGTCCACGACGTCGCCGAGGACGCCGCCGTCTCGCAGACGGGCGCCCTCACCGCTTCCGGCCAGTTGACAGTGAGCGACGTCGACCAGAACCAGTCCTCGTTCCAGCCGGGCACTTTCGCGGGAGGCGGTAACCTGGGCGCACTGACGCTGGCGGCCGATGGGACCTATACGTATTCCGTCGCCGATGGTGCGGTCCAGTATCTGGGCGCGGACGACAACAAGGTCGACACCTTCATCGTGACGTCGCTCGACGGCACGACTAAGCAGATTTCCTTCACCATCCACGGCGTCAACGACGCCGCCGTGATCGGCACGCCGACCGTAGCCGACGTCACCGAGGACGTCGCCGTCTCGCAGACGGGCGCCCTCGCCGCTTCCGGCCAGTTGACGGTGAGCGACGTCGACCAGAACCAGAGCGCCTTCCAGACGACGGTCGCTGCCTCCTCCGGAAACCTCGGCGCGCTGATGCTGGCGGCCGACGGAACCTACACCTATTCGGTGGCGAACTCGGCCGTGCAGTATCTCGGCGCCAACGACACCAAGGTCGACACCTTCACGGTGACGTCGCTGGACGGCACCCCCAAACAGGTCTCCTTCACCATCCATGGCGCCAATGACGCGGCGACGATCGGGAGTCCCATCGTCCACGCCGTCACCGACACCGCCTCAGCGACCACCTTGACGGCGAGCGGCACCCTTTCGATATCCGACCCGGATCAAAATCAGAGCTCGTTTCAGGCGGCCGTCGTGGCCGCCGACGGCGATCTCGGCCACCTGACGCTGGGCGCCGACGGAAGCTACTCCTATTCCGTGAGCGAGGCGGCCGCGCAGCCGCTCGGCGCTGGCGAGACCAAGGTAGATACCTTCACGGTGACATCCCTGGACGGCACCCAGAAGCAGGTCTCCTTCACCATCCACGGAACGCAGGATGCCCCGACCCTGACGACGGCCGATGCCGCGGGCGTGGACGATGCCGCCTCGATCCCGCTGTCGATCCAGCTCGCGGCCGTCGACGACGTCGGCACGCTCGGCCCGGTGATCATCACGGGCGTTCCCTCCGGCTACGCGCTGAACAACGGCGCCACGCAGTTCGACGGCTACTGGAGCGTCGATCCGGCCAAGCTCGCCGGCCTCGCCCTGATTCCGCAGGCGGACGCCAAGGCCGGGACCTTCGAGCTCACGGTGACGGCCTCGTCGATCGAGAACGGACACCAGGCGCAGTCGGCGGCGCACATCGAGGTCGTCGTCGCTCGCGCCGCGGACGAGCACGCGGGCCGCATCATCGACGGCTACATCGCCGGCGCCACCGTGTTCGCCGACGCCAACCACAACGGCATCCTCGATGCGGGCGAGGTCAGCACCACGACTGCGGCGGACGGCAGCTTCACCCTGCACGGTGGTAGCGGTCCGCTGGTAATGACCGGCGGCATCGACATCTCGACTGGGCTCGCCTTCACCGGCACGCTCTCGGCCCCCGAGGGTTCGACCGTGGTGACGCCGCTGACGACGCTGGTCCAGACGCTGGTCTCCGGCGGAGCGACCGTCGCCGACGCGACGGCGCATGTGGCGCAGGCGTTCAACATCGACACGACCAAGATCGACCTCACGACCTACGACCCGGTGCCGTCCGCGGTGACGGGCGACGTGGCCGCCACGGCGGTGCTTTCGGCCGCGGTCCAGGTGCAGAGCACGGTCGCGCAGCTGACCGCGGCCGGCGTGTCGACGGACGCGGCGGTCGGCGCTCTCGCGGGCGCGGTCTCCACGGCGCCCGCGACGGGCATCGACCTGACCGACCAGGGCACGGTGCAGACCATCGTCGGCGCCTCCGGCCTGACCGGGGCGGCCGCGGACATCGTCGCCCAGACGGTCCAGGTCTCCAACACGACGATCCAGTCGGCGACCGACGTCACGACCATCGCCCAGGCCGCCGTGGTGGCCCAGGGCGGCGCGGCGACGGCGATCGCGAGTGCGGCCTCCACCGGATTTTCCGACACGACTGCGCTGCAGCAGACCTACGCCGACCAGACCTACGTCCAGCAGCAGGCCTCCCAGGCGACCGTCGGCGCGGTCGGCGGCGCCGTGCTCGGCACCCTCGGCAACGACGTGCTGACGGGCACGGCGGGGGCCGATTCCATCGACGGGCTCGACGGTAACGACCGCATCGGCGGCGGCGACGGCAACGACATCCTGTTCGGCAGCGCCGGCAATGACGTGCTCGATGGCGGCGCGGGCAACGACATCCTCGATGGCGGGGCCGGATACGACTCTGCGACCTACGTCGCGGCGACCGCCGGTATCTCGCTCGACTTGGCCGCCGGTACCGTGACCGCGGACGCCTCGGTCGGCAGCGACACGCTCCGCTCGATCGAGGTGGTGCAGGGCTCCAATTTCGCCGACGTCCTGACCGCGACAGGGTTCGGCCTTCACAGCGTCAACGCCGGCAGCCCCAGCCTGATGGGGCCGACCAACAACACGCTCGAGGGCATGGGCGGCGACGACGTCATCACCGGCAGCGGGCGCACCACGGTGTCCTACTTCCATGCCTCGGCAGGCGTCACCGTCAACCTGTCGAGCGGATCGAGCAACGGCAGCGCGTTCGGCACCGACGCCGGCGACGTGGCCAATGTGGGCCACGACACGCTGGTCAACGTCAACTGGGTGCGCGGCTCCGAGTTCGCCGACGTCCTGAACGGTGGGGCCGGCAACGACGTCTTCATCGGCGGCGGCGGCAACGACCAGATCAACGGCGGGGCCGGTTTCGATCTCGTCAGCTACGCGCCGACGCTCTTCGACACCGCCACCGCAGGCATCTCGGTCGCCATGGCGGCCGGCATCGTGACCGGCGACGCCTCGCTCGGCACGGACACGCTGCGCTCGATCGAATCGGTGCGCGGCACCAACTTCGCCGACCATTACGACGCGACCGGCTACGGGCTCGCGGGCGCGGCCAACGTCGGCAACAACGGCACCTTCAACGAATTCGAGGGCATGGGCGGCAACGACGTCATCGTCGGCAACGGCAACACCCGCATCCTTTACTGGAACGCGGCCGCCGCGGTCACGGTCGACGTCGCGGCCGGCACGGCGGACGGCGACGGATCGGTCGGCCACGACACCTTCTCGGGCGTGGTCCAGGTCCGGGGCTCGAGCTTCGACGACACCCTGCTCGGCAGCAACAATCCCAACGGCACCACCGAGGTGTTCGACGGCTGGACCGGCAACGACTTCATCGACGGCCGCGGCGGCTTCGATCAGGCGGCCTACAACAGCAACAATCCGCTGACGACCTCCGGCATCTCGGTCGCCATGGCGGCCGGCACCGTGACCGGCGACGCCTCGATCGGTACCGACACGATCCGCTCCATCGAGCAGATCTCCGGCACCAACTTCGCCGACGTCTACGACGCCACCGGATTCGGACAGGCGGGTGCCGCCAACGTCGGCAATTTCGGCACCTTCAACTCCTTCATCGGCAACGGCGGCAACGACACCATCATCGGCAACGGCAACACGCAGATCCACTACGGCACCGCCACGGCGGGCGTCACGGTGACCTTCACCGGCGTCGGTTCCGGAACGGCGGACGGCGATGCCTCGGTCGGTCACGACACCTTCACCGGCGTCAACAACGTCTTCGGCTCGAACTTCGCCGACACCATCGTCGGTAGCGGCGCCAACGAGAACTTCTCGGGCGGGGGCGGCAACGACCACATCTCCGGCGGCGGCGGCAACGATGTCATCACCGGCGGCGCCGGCAACGACGTCATCGACGGCGGCACGGGCGGCGACGTCGCGATCTATTCTGGACCGCGCTCGGCCTACAACCTCATGACCAACCCGGACGGCTCGATCCAGGTGGCGGACACGGTCGCGGGCCGCGACGGCACCGATACCTTGACCAACGTCGAGGTCCTGCAGTTCAGCGACCAGGCGGCGCTGACTGGCTCCGGCTCGGCAACCCAGCCGGTGGACATCTCCGGGGTCTTCCTCAACGGCAACATCAAGCTGGTCGGCACGGGCGGGAACGACTTCCTCGCCGTCGACCAGACGATCTTCTCGCACCCGATCGATCTCGGAGCCGGCAACGACACGGTCCAGGTCAAGGGACAGTTCGTCTCGCTCAATCTCCTCAACGTCGAGAACGTGACCGGCGACGCGGGCGACAATTTCGTCAGCCTGGCCGTCGACGCCAACGGCCTGAACGTCGATCTCGGCGGCGGCAACGATACGCTCAGCCTCGCCCTCGGCGTCAACTCGGTCGCGCTCTCGAACGTCGAGAACGTCAATTCGACCGATTTCGGCGGCCCGGCGTTCAACGACACGCTGACGCTGCTGAACGACGTCGCGGGTCTCTCGGTCAATCTCGGGCAGGGCGTCAATACGCTCGACCTGGCCGCCGGCTCCAACGTCTTCGCCAATCTCTTCAGCGTCGACAACATCAGCGGCACGGCCTCGGCCGACAGCCTCACCGTCTCGGGTGGGCTGTTCACGCCGAACAACGATCTCTCGATCGATCTCGGCGCCGGCAACGACACGTTCACGGTGGGCTCGCAGTTCGCGAGCTTCGCCCTGAGCAACGTCGAACACCTCGTGGCGACCGCTCCGGCCGCCTTCTATACGCTGACCAACGACCAGAACGGTCTGGACGTCCATGGCGCGGGCGACACCGGCCTGCAGATCGCCTCCGGCGCCAACACGCTCGCGCTGAGCGGCGTGGCGAACGTCGCCTCGGCCGACTTCTTCGGCGGCACCGCACCTGCCTCCGACGACACGCTGACGCTGCTCGACGACGTCTCGGGCCTGACCGTCAACCTGCAACAGGGCGACAACACGCTGAACCTGGCGGCGGGAACCAACTCGATCACCGCCTTCAACGTCCAGCACGTCAACGGCAGCGCGTCCGACGACGTCCTGACCATGCTCAACGATGCCGGCGGCGACACCATCGATCTCGGCGCCGGGAACGACACGCTCAACCTCGCCGGCTTCACCGGCGGCGTCACGGTCGTCAACGTCGAGCACGTCAACGGCAGCGCCCAGGCCGACTTCATCACGGACGCGACCGTCATCGGCACCACGACCATCACCGGCGGCAGCGGAGCCGACTTCATCACCCTGGGCGCCGCGACGGACATCGTCCGCTACACGGATGCGTCCGAATCCTCGGTCGCGACGGGCCTCGACACCGTGGCGAACTTCGACGCCGCGCAGGACCAGATCCTGCTGGACGGCGTCGCCGGTCTGGCCGGTCAGGTCCACTTCATGGCGTCGGGCACGCTCGACGGATCGGCAGCCGCGCCCAAGGCCGAAGCCATCCTCGCCGACGTCGGCGGCCAGACCCAGTTGCAGATCGACGTGAACGGCGACGGGACCATCGGCGCGGGCGACATCGTCGTCGTCATGAACGGCCTCGCCGGAGCCCTGAGCGACGCCAATTTCGCGGCGACCATGCCGAATCACGCCCCGACCGATATCCTCATCTCGAACGCCTCGGTCGCCGAAAACAGCCCGGCGAACACCGTGGTCGGGACCTTGTCGGACATGGATCCGGACGCGGGCGACACTGCCGCCTTCGCACTGACGAACGACGCCGGAGGTCTGTTCGCCATCGCCGGCGGCAACCTCGTGACGACAGCTCCGCTGGACTTCGAGCAGGCCGCCTCCCACACCGTCACCGTGCAGGTGACGGACTCGGCCGGGGCCACGTTCAGCAAGGACATCCAGATCGGCGTGACCAACGTCAACGAGGCGCCGACCGATATCGCACTGACGAACGCGTCGGTTCCGGAAAACGCCCCCGGCGGAATGGTGGTGGGCAACCTCTCGGCGATCGATCCCGACGCGGGCGACACCGCCACCTATACGCTGATCGACGACGCCGGGGGACTGTTCACCCTGGTCGCGAATATGCTCGTCACCACCGCTCCCCTCGACTACGAGCAGGCGCAATCCCATCAGGTCACGGTGCGGGCGACCGATGCCGGCGGTCTCTCGTTCGACAAGACCTTCGCCATCGCCACCACGAACGTCAACGAGGTGCCGACGGCCGTGCTGTTGTCCAATGCGGCGGTCGCCGAAAACAGCGCCGCCGGCACGGTCGTCGGAGCCCTGTCGGCGGTCGATCCGGACGCGGGCGACAGCGCGAGCTTCACGCTGACGAACGACGCCGGAGGTCTGTTCGCCATCGCCGGCGGCAATCTCGTCACGACCGCGCCGCTCGACTTCGAGCAGGCGGCCTCCCACCAGGTGACCGTGCGCGCCACCGACGCCGGCGGCCTGTTCCACGAGACGACGTTCACCATCGCGACGGGCAACGTCGACGAGGCGCCGACCGACATTTCGCTGTCCAACGCCGCCGTTCCGCAGGGCGCGGCGATCGGCACCGTCGTCGGCGCACTCTCGGCGGTCGATCCGGACGCGGGCGACCATTCCACCTTCTCGCTGACCGACGATGCCGGCGGTCAGTTCGGCGTCGACGCGAGCGGAAACCTCGTCGTCGCGGGGCCGCTGACGGCGGGCACCGAACAGATCGTGGTCCGCGCCACCGACTTCGGTGGCCTCACCTTCGACAAGACGATCGCGATCACCGTCAGTTCCGGCGCCCTGGTGGTCGGCACCGCGAATGCCGACACGCTCGTCGGCACGGCCGGCGACGACACCATCCAGGGCGTGGCCGGCAACGACCGGCTCCAGGGGCTCGCCGGCAACGACGTCATCGACGGCGGCCAGGGCCTCGACCGCGCGGTCTACACCGACGCCACGTCCGGAATCACGGTCAATATGGCCGCCGGGACCGTGACCGGCGGCTCCGGATCGGACACGCTGATCAACGTCGAGGGCGTCGTCGGCAGCGACTTCGCCGACACCTACGACTCCACCGGATTCGCGGGCGATACCGGCATCGCAGGGGTCAGTCTCGGCTTCAACGAGTTCGAGGGACGAGGGGGCAACGACACCATCATCAGCGCGGTCAACAGCCAGGGGGCGCTGCTGACCCGGATCTCCTATGTCAGCGCGACGGCGGGCGTCACGGTGGATCTCGCCGCCCATACGGCGACGGGCGATGCCTCGGTCGGCACCGACACGCTGGTGGGCAACGGCTTCGGCAACGTCATTGGCTCGAACTTTGCCGACACGCTGCTCGGCAGCAACAACGGCGCCGGAACGGTCGAGCAGTTCGCCGGAATGGCGGGCGACGATCTTATCAACGGGCGTGGCGGCTTCGACCGCGCCGACTACTCGCAGGATCCGACAACGGCGTCCGGCATCACGGTCAACATGGCCGCCGGCACCGTGGTCGGCGATGCCACTGTCGGTAGCGACACGCTGCGCTCGGTCGAGTCCGTCCGCGGCACGAAGTTCGCCGATACCTACGTCGCCACCGGATTCTCCGGCGCCAGCACGAACGCCGGCTCTAACGGCACCTTCAACGAGTTCAACGGCGGCGGCGGCAACGACACCATCACCGGCAACGGCAACACGCGCCTGGCGTACGTCAATGCCACCGGCGGCGTGACCGTGGACATGCAGACTGGCGCGACGCCGGGCACCGGAACCGCGACCGGCGACGCATCGACGGGCACAGACACCTTCAGCGGCGTCAACGCCGTCCAGGGTTCGATGTTCGACGACGTCATCCGCGGCAGCAACAGCACCGCCACGACCGAGACCTTCTACGGCGGCGCCGGCAACGACTTCATCGACGGCCGCGGCGGCTTCGATCTCGTCACCTACAACAACAGCTACTTCGCGACCGGAGCGGTCACCGTCGACATGGGCGCCGGCACGGCCACCGGAGACGCCTCGGTCGGCAACGACACCCTGCGCTCGATCGAAGCCATCCAGGGCACCGTCTTCGACGACCACTACGACGCGTCCACGTTCGGCGCGGGTACCGCCCTCAACGTCGGCAGCAACGGCACCTTCAATCAGTTCGAAGGTCTCGGGGGCAACGACACGGTGGTCGGCAACGGCAACACCCGGATGATCTACTCCAGCGCGACCTCGGGAGTGACGATCCACATGGCGGCCGGCACCGCCGACGGCGACGCCTCGGTCGGCCACGACGCGTTCAACGGCATCAACAGCGCGACCGGCAGCCAGTTCGCCGACGTCTATGACGCGACGGGGTTCGCCGGAGGGGTCGGCGCGTTCGGCTTCGGTAACTTCAACCTTTTCGAGGGCCTCGGCGGCAACGACGCCATCACCGGCAACGGCAACACCCGCATCGCCTACTCGCAGGCCGCGAACGGCGTCACGGTCGACCTGTCGCTGGGCACCGCGCACAGCACGGGCACGGGCAGCAGCGACGCGGGCATCGGCACCGACACCATCACGGGCGGCGTCAACTCCGTCCAGGGCTCGAACTCCGCCGACATCCTGATCGGCGGCAACGGCAACGAGCAGTTCTTCGGCGGCGGCGGCAACGACACCATCGGCGCCGGAGGCGGTAACGACCAGATCTCCGGACAGGCCGGCAACGACAGCATCGACGGCGGCGCCGGCACCGACATGGCGATCTACACGGGCCCGATGTCGGCCTACACGCTCACGACGCTCGCCGGCGGGCAGCTTCAGGTGGCGGATTCGGTCGCGGGGCGCGACGGAACCGACACCTTGACCAACGTCGAGGTCCTGCAGTTCAGCGACCAGATAGTGCTGACGACCTCCGGAACGGCGGCCGCTCCGGTCGACGTCTCGGCCATGGGGCTCGGCCCCAACGGAACTACGGTTCACGGCACGGCGGGCGACGACTACCTGATGCTCGGCGGCAACAGCTACGGCCACCATATCGATCTCGGCGCCGGCGACGATACCGTCCTGCTGCAGCCGGGTGGCGCCTCGCTCGATCTCGCGAACGTCGAGCACGTGGTCGGGTCGGCCGGCGACGACTTCGTCAACCTGGTCAACGACGCCTCGGGACTGAGCGTCGATCTCGGCGTCGGCAACGACAACCTGACGCTGGCGGGCGGCGTGAATTCGCTCAGCCTGTCTAACATCGAGAACGTCAGCACCAACGACTTCACGGGCGCGGCGGTCGACGACACGCTGACGCTGCTCAAGGACGTCTCGGGCGTCACCGTCAACCTCGCCCAGGGCTCCAACACGTTGAACCTCGCGGCCGGCGTCAACGTGTTCGACAACGTCTTCAACGTCGCCGCGATCCACGGCACCGCCTCGGACGACGCGCTGACGATCTCGAACGGGATCTTCGATCAGTCCGGCACTGTCGCCATCGATCTCGGCGCGGGAGACGACACCCTGACGCTCGGAACCCCGTACGCGCAGATCGCCCTCACCGGCGTCGAGCATCTGGTCGGAAACGGCGGCGACAACTTCGTCTCGCTGGTCGGCGACGTCTCAGGTCTGACCGTGGATTTCGGCGCCGGTAATGACACCCTACAGCTCGCGGGGGGCGCCAATGCCGTCTCCGTCGCGAACGTCGAGAACCTCCAGTCGGCCGACTTTTTCGGCGGCGGCGCTCCGTCCGACGACACGCTCACCCTGCTGAACGACGTCTCCGGGGTGACCGTCAACCTGCAGCAGGGCGACAACACGCTGAACCTAGCCGCGGGCGTCAATTCGCTCGACAACCTCTTCAACGTCCAGCATCTGAACGGCAGCGCCTCAGACGACGTCCTGACCGTGACGCAGCAGTCCTTTGGCACGGTACTTGACATGGGCGGCGGCAACGACACGATCGACTTCGGCGCCCAGGCCAACGGAGTGACCGTCGCCAACGTCGAGACCGTCAATGGCAGCGCAGGCAACGACCAGATCGTGATCGCGAACCCGACCGGCCAGACGACGGTGACCGGCGGGCTCGGCGTCGACACGATCACGGCGGGCGCGGCTGCCGACCATTTCATGTTCGTCTCGGCGGCGGACTCGGGCGCCGGCAACGGTGACCAGATCGTCGGCTTCGATGCCACCAAGGATACGTTCGACTTCTCCGGCATGACAGGAGGTCCGAACGGGCTGACCGGGCCGATCCACTTCGTGGGCACCGACGCCTTCGACGGGACGGCGGGCGCGCCGCACTCGGAGGCCAGGATCGACGGGACGGGCGCGAACGCGACGCTGCAGATCGACGTCGGCGGCGACGGCCAGTTCGGCGCCGGCGACATGGAGATCCACCTCGTCAACTACACGGGCACGCTGACCGATAGCAATTTCCTGCTGCACTGACCGGAGCGGATCCGCTTACCGAAAACGGCCGCACGCGGCTCTGTCATTTTAGGGGGCTGTGAACCTGCTGATCGCGAGGTACGATGACGGCGGTGCCACGCAGGTGATCATCGCGAGCCGTTTTGGGCAGACCATTTCCTTGGCGCGCACTGTATGCTGCCATCGCTTGATGGCCGAGCGTACATCCCAATCGCATTATCGATTCGCCGCTGATCGTGCGCCCGAAATCCGTAGCACGATTGAGACATGATGATCCGCGCGCGAGGGGCAGCATGAACTTGCCGCTCCCGATCGCCGGAAAGTTTGCAAATCTAATTACCGATCACTCGCCGATGAGCCTCGGAAAGAACACGGTTTGATGTTGACGATACTCCCACTCACTTCTCTAGTGTGGTCAGCAACCTACTGCGGGTTACCCGCAATCTCGCGCGTTGCGACACTCTGCTGATCGATCGCCGCCGCGATCTCAGCGGAGATCTGATCAATCTCGACGATAGTACCACCTATCGCAGCGAACGCGTTCACAGCCTCGACGGTGGCAGCTTGGATGTCCTGAATCTGTGCTGCAATTTCCTCGGTCGCTTTGGCCGTCTGGTTGGCCAGTGCCTTTACCTCGCTCGCGACGACCGCAAATCCGCGGCCATGCTCGCCGTCGCGGGCGGCCTCGATCCCGGCGGAGCGCGTCACCTGCCTGGCGATGCCATCGATGGAATAAGTGAGCTCTGAGGTGGCAGATGCGACGGTTTCCACGTTTGTCGACGCCTGCGTCGAAGCGGCCGCAGCAGCAGCAGCGGTTTGCTGCGTTGTTTCCGCGTTGCCCTCATTCATGGATGCCGCCAGATCCTGCATCTCGCCGGCAGCCACGGCAACCGCCGCCACGACTTCACTGATCTTGCGCTCGAAGCCGACGGAGAGCTGGTGCGTTGCTGCATCCCGGTCTCGCTTAGCTTGCTCATTCCGGATTCGATCGCTGTTGGCGCGCGCTTCGGCCGCCGTGGCAGCCTTGGCCTCCGCCGTCTTCTCTGCCGCCGTCGCGAACAGACTCGAAAGTGTCTGCGCAAGCCAGATCAATACACCAGCCTCGATAAGCAGGATAACGGCATGGAGAATGACTCGGCCAAAATCGGCGCCTCCCGGATAGACAGCCGCGGGAAGAATGAAGTTCAGCGTTAGATGATGCAGTGCCACCGCCGCCGTGCCGCCGATAATGGGCCGATAATCACAATAGGCGACCAGGATCGCCAGCGCGGCAAAGACGTACATGTGCATGTCGACCTGCCAAGCATGTCCTGCGAACTGGAAGACAAACATTGACACGCCGGCCATCAGGCGACGGGTAGGACCAAACGGGTTGAAAGCCCATTTCCGCTCATTCGCCACGACCAGGTCGCGGCCAGTGCCATCGCCACCATGAAGGAAACTGACACAGGCCAATCGGCGCCGAGCGCCAGTGCAATGATGAGAGCAACACGTGTAGCCAGAGCACTGCAAGCAGCATCTTCCCGGTGGACTGGCGCAAGCGTTCCAGTTCATTGCCTTCGAAGGTCATCTACAATCCCCAAATGCTTTGGTTTCGAATCGTCTGCTTGAAAATCATCTGCTTTGATGCAGGCGTCGATCGCATACGGATCAATGGTCAGCCAAGCACCGGCGTCGCAGAGCCGCGAGAGGCCATCGTGGTCGTCGGGCCGTACCACCAGCAGGCCTGGAATGGCAGTCGTCCTGACGATGGCTGCGTTGGCGGATGCCGCGGCCAGAAACGCCGCCTGTGCACTCCACCATGGCGGGAACGCCGCGGCTACCAACTCGACACCGGCGCGTGCGCGGAGAGATAAATGCTGCGATGACGCTCCAACTCGCGATGAGCAGCGCGGCCGCGTTCAGCCAGGCAGGCCGGCGCGCGCGTTGGATGTTTTGCCCCGATACCATGTCGGGAGAGTATCGCGACCAAGCTAACCGTAGATAAAGCTAAAGGTTGAAGCGCCGCCGGCGGCTCCGAAAAATTGCGCAGGCGGGCGCACACCTCGCCCCTCAATCGCCAAATGTCCTTCACCAAGGCCCAGGCAAGCAGGTGCGCACGCTCGATTTCGGGAACGTGAGGCGCAAGACCTGATGCGGTCCTAGTTGGCCACCGCTCTTGTCAAGTCCCTTCGCTTAAGACCATTTCGCAAGTTCAGGATCGTTGATGCCAGTTCGGTTGCAGGAATAGGGCGGCTGAACAGGAAGCCTTGCGCCTCATTGCATCCTTCCGCCTTCATCTGGTTCAACTGCTCAACAGTCTCGATCCCCTCCGCTGTTGTCGTCATGCCGAGGCTCTTTCCGAGGCTGGTGATCGCCCTGACGATCAATTTAGATCCCTTGGTCGCCGCTGCGTCACGGACGAAAGACTGATCGATCTTGATCTTGTCAAAGGGGAAACTGCGCAGGTAACTCAGTGACGAATAGCCAGTACCGAAATCATCCAAAGCAATGCGTAGCCCACGTGCCTTCAGCTCATGCAATGTGGCAATGGTCTCAGTGCTATTGCCGAGGAGAACAGATTCCGTGATTTCGAGCTCAAGCCGGTGCGGGGCCAGCCCTGACCTATCGAGCGCGTTCACGATGACGTCCGCCAGTCTTGGATCGCGAAATTGAATTGGCGAGACGTTGACCGCTACTTTGAGCTCGTTAGGCCAGCCGGACGCCTGTTCGCAGGCGCGGTTCAGTACCCACTCTCCCAACGGAGTGATAAGACCAATCTCTTCTGCGAGCGGGATGAATTGGTCGGGTGGGACCGCCCCCCTCTTCGGATGCTGCCAACGCAACAATGCTTCGAAGCCGCTGATCCGGTCCGTCCGCAAGTCATAAATCGGCTGGTAGAACAGAGCGAACTCGTCCTTCTCCATGGCCTCGCGAAGGTCGATTTCGAGAGCTCGGCGGCTTTGCACATTGGCGTCCATTGCCGGTTCGAAAAACCGCCATCTTCCCCGACCGTCCATTTTGGACCGGTACAACGCCATATCTGCATTCTTCAGGAGTTTTTCGCGGGTCGTGCCGTCACCTGGCGCGAGCGAAATTCCGACGCTGCAGCCGACGATGACGCGATGCCCGTTCAGTTCATAGGGCGCTCCGACACACTCCACGATGCGCTGGGCGAGGCGCTCGGCCTCCTCGACACTCCGCACTTCAGTTTGGATGATCGCAAATTCATCGCCACCCAGACGCGCAACTGTATCAACCTCCCGGACGCAGGCACCTAATCGATCGGCAACCGCACAAAGCAACCCGTCCCCCACGGGATGTCCCAACGTATCATTGATCTGCTTGAAATTGTCCAGATCGATACAGAACACGGCAAAGCCTGGGCCGAGGGCCGCCTCTGCGACAGCCTGCTCAATCCGCTCGGCGAACAGAGACCGATTTGGCAGTCTTGTCAGAGCGTCATGTCGCGCCATGAAGGCGATTTGAGACTGAGCCCGCTGTTGTTCGGTTACGTCTTCACAACTGATGAGCCACCCGCCGTCGGATGTAGAGCGATGAGCAATCGAGACGACGCGTCCGTCACTGAGCTGCTGGAAATAGTTGCTGCCCTTGCGTCGAGCCAGGAAGCCCTCGCATTCCGCCACAAGATCAGCCACGGTCTGGTTGCCATGATTGCCCGCAGCAACACTGAGGCGGAGGACGTCTTCGAATGTCATCCCTGGGAGCACAAGCTCCGGCGAAATATCAAATATCTCGCAGAAGCGACGGTTGACGACCTGCAACCGTCCCTCTCCATCATAAAGACAGAGCCCTTGCGACATGTGCGCGAGCGCCGCATCCAGTCTGAGATTTGTCGCATACAGCTCGGCCTTTTGCTGCTTCAAGCCGGTAATATCGCTGTAGACGAGCATGACGCCGCCTTCCTGGGTCGGGCTGCGGCTGACCCGCAGCCATCTGCCATCCGGGAGCAGGGCTTCGCCCTCGATGCCATCGACTTCGCCAAAGGTGTCTCGGAAAGCGAGTCCCAGTGAGGCGTCCTCGCTTGATACTCGCGCCAGGCGCAACGAACTCGGGTGAACCAGTTCTGGCGAGCAACGAATGAATTCGTTGGCTCTGGAATTGGCCAAGGCGATCTCGCCGTTCCTATCTAGGAGGACGACCCCTTCCCGGGAGTTCTCGAGTGCATCAGAAAGCCGCGCCTGGGCCGAACGTCGTTGCGCCACCTCGCGATCAACCATCGATCTGATGTTGTCCCGCATCCTTCCCATCGCTCTCAGGAGGATACCCAGCTCATCATCACCGCCTTTCGGAATGTCCGTGTTCAAATCGCCATCGGCAATGCTGGTCGCAGCCTTGGAGGCAATTGCAACTGGACCGATGATCCGACATGCTAATATCCATGAAAACAGCCCGGACACCAAAAGCGCGATGGTCAGCCCTGCGACATTGAGTTGCAGATCCCGTTTGATCGCGGCCAGAGCCCGTTGACGAAATAGAAAGCCGTCACCTGCCGTGTAATTTACGAGCAGCTCAATCTGCTGATTCACTGCGTTGGAGTACTTGTCGAGTTCGGCCTCCTGCGCATTGCTTGCGGTGCTCCCATCCTCGTCGGTTGGTAATTGGAGCGGCCGATGAAGTGCAATCCAGGCGTTTGCCGCTTCCTGGACCTTCGCGGCAGCCTTTGCCGCGCGCGCGGATTGCGAGCGTTCCGCCGCGATTGTCACATCCTCGGAAAGCGACTTCGCAAGTTCGTCGATTTCGGCGTCAAGCCGAGCACGGACCGTCGGGTCCTTAGTAAGGAGGCGTTGTGCTGATGCGACGCGCATTGCCGCGAAGTCCGCGCCGGCCGCGCGCGCGTAGTTGATCGACATCAGCGACTCGTCATAGGTCCTGGCAACCAGGTCGCCCGCATGGCGAATGCCAAGGGTGGCATAGCCTCCTAGGGCTGCCGCAATCGCGCTCATGGCGAGAAAAAATATCAAGATGCCGGCTCGAATCGACCCGCGCACGGCGATGACGTGCAACAGGGAGCCGGCCCTGGACCGGAGAGTCGCAAGAATCCCTCTCGATTCACGCGCAACCCTGCCGACGAAAAGATTCATCGCGGTGTCTTTCGCTCTAAAGTACTAATCGCAAAAGTGCTCGCGGACGCAGTCAGGCTGCGCCCGCCTCAAATTTCCCTAGTAATGGCTTGAAGGGATGCGGAAATCGTTAAGATCAAGCTGTAATAAGTATGGGAGTAGTTGCGCTGGCGGACGATCCGAGCCAGTTCGAATTTTTGGTAAAATTGAAGTTTTCAGCGGGGTTGAAGTAATGACAGGGCCGACATCGTTCCGCACAGCGAAGTTTGGCCTCGGGATCACAGCCGCCATCGCGGGGGGACTCCTCACAGGAGTAGCTCTGGGCGCAAATCCCTATACGATTTCGCAAAAGGACCGCGAATTCAGGCCGCGAGAAATCATTATCAGACGCGGCGAGACTTTACGGTTCGTTAACGACGATGGCGAGCTTCTGCACCATGCCTATTTGAGCGCGGAGACGTTCGATTTCGATAGCGGTGATCAGCAGCCGGGCAGCCAATTCGACGTCGTCTTTTCCGTGGCTGGTGACTACACGGTCCTGTGCGGCATTCATCCCAAGATGAAGCTTGGAGTGCATGTCACCAAGTAACGACCTTAGAGTATCGAGGTGTTAAAGATCGCGGCGTGAGCGATGTAGTAGGTGAACAGTGTAGCGGTCAGCGCCGCACATAGTCCGGCGGGAGCGAGCCACGGGGCGCGATACTCAGCTTCGGCCGGGCGGTTGTCGGAAAGGATCGCGACCAGCACGACGATAATCGCCGAGTGCCCGATCACATCAAGCTTGCCGAATTCGAAGCACGCGCTGATGAACATGCCAAGCAGCATGGCGGCCGCAACCCGCCTGACCAGCGGCGTCCAAACCAAGGCAAAGGCAAGTGTGAACTCGACCATGCCCGCGGCCCGCATGTAGAACTCATTGTCGAGTCCAAGAGTGATTCCGGGGTGCTCGATCAGAAGCGGAAAGCTCCATTCCGGATAGGCCCACTTCTCCACTGACGCCCACATCAGGGTAACCGCAGTCGCGTAGCGCACGACATCGAGCGGCCGAACGCCGAACAGATCCTTCTGCAATCCTGTGAGAGCGAGATAGGCCGCAAGGCCCAGAAAGATCGGATAATCGGCAACATGAAACGTGCCGTAATCCCGGACCGCAAGGCCAAACAACACCACGATTCCGGCCGCCGAGAATGGCATCGTGCGGCGCGACAGTAGGCTGGCGGCGATGGCGAGCTGCAGAAGACCAACCTGAGGCGACGTCGTTTTCAGTTCGGGGGTCAGAATGATCCCGCCGACCGCCCAGAGCGAGATGAAGAAAAAGCCGCAGACCGCACGGATCATGACCTCCGTGTGCCGACGAAAGGCCTCCGTGACGCGATCCAGCGAGCCGGTCATCAGTTCGCCCAGCGACGTGCGCTCTACTACGCAGCCGCTAAAGAACCAGAGCAGGGCAACCCCTAGGAGCAGCTCAAAATCCTGACACAGGACGTTCTCAAGACCCCGCGGCTGGCCGGCCGCGTCATAGGCACAGAACCATTTGACATGGGCGGTGGCGGCTCGGGTCCCCACAATCCAGAAGAAAACTCCCGCGGCTGACCTCGAGAGCACGGAAACAGCCCGAGATGCCGATATGGCATCCCGCCCCCGAGAACTGAACATGTCGAAAAATCGCCCGTTTTGGAATAGCACAGCTTTAACGATTTGTTCACCTTAGCATAAATTTTGAGCTTTGTGACCCTCCGCAGCATCCGCTGGTTGTTTGGTGGTTAATGGAGCCAGGGCGGGCCGATTTGCGCGTCAACGGCCCCGCAAGTCCTTTCAAATTTTACAGATTTCGAGGACGAGCCCTCAATCTCGCCATTCTAACAACATCGAACAAAACGGATGGCTGGAGCAATCCATGTTCGGAGCATTCAGTGCGGCACGGCTTGCGGCGAGCTCGGCGATCGTGCGCGCAAAGCGCTACGCACTGGACAACGAAACATTGCAGGCTTGGGGGGGCGGCCTTCTTATTGTCGGCTTCGGCCTGCTCGGATCCGCATTGCCGCACGTTTGTTGAGGCCGTTCAGACGACGCGATCGGTCACCTATCAGCGTGGCAGGTCCGGAAGGGGAATCGCCGTGGAGGCGGCAGTGAGCGTTTGAAGAAAAGCCACCAGGTCCGCCTTTTCGTTTGCGGTTAGAAAAAGCGGCCTGATTGAGGGCGACCGGCTTGGACGGTCAATACCGCCGCGATCATAGAGTTCGATGACCTCTTCGAGCGTTGCAACCGATCCGTCGTGCATGTACGGGGCACGCTGCGCGACGTTGCGCAAGGTCGGCGTCTTGAACGCGTACCGGAGCTTTTGCGATGTCGGAAACAGCCTACCGCGCCCAATATTATCCCCGGTTGCAGTGCCGATGTCGTGGAACGATCCGTCGGTAAACGACGGCCCGCTGTGACAATTTGCGCACCGCGCTTTGCCGTTGAATATCTCAAACCCACGTTGGGCCGCCGTGCTGATTGCGGTTTCGTCCCCCATGATCCAACGGTCGAACGGGGCCTCCCCAGCGACAATAGTGCGTTCAAAAGTCGCCAGCGCAGCTTCGATCCTGGGCCGCGTGATCGTACTATCCCCATACGCGCTTGTGAACGCGTCGGCGTAGGCCGAGGTGGTGGACAGACGCTCAATCAACTCCGGTTCGGTTAGATTCATGTTGGACCGCCCGGTGATCGGACCAAACGTGACGGATTCGATGTCCTTGAACTTGCCATCCCAGCCCAATGGCTCGGTGAACGCCACGTCGATCAGGGTGGGCGCACGCAGTGGCAGGCCCTTGGGATCCTCTCCGACCGCACGCGCAAGGCCATCTCCCCACGACAGTGCTGGATTGTGGCAAGTCGCACAGGAAACCGTGCGAGACCTCGAGAGCAGCGGATCGAAGAACAACAACTTCCCAAGAGCCGCCTTTGACGCCGAGTAAGGATTGCCATCTGGGAACGGAATCGCCGCTGGCCGGCGGTAGCTGGCGCGTAGCGCCGTCTCATCACCGAATGTCTCCGCTGCAGCCGAGCTAAAGCGGTGCCCAAGTGGTATGATCGTCGCAAGCAAAGCCAGACTGAGCCAGACCTTCATCGGCTTCCTCAAGGATTACAACCCCTGGTTATATGAATAGCTTGGTCAAGGAATCCTTAATGGCACCCCCGCCCGCCGACGAGTCGGCACACTCACGTGCTAAAACAAATTGAATTGACGGCCTGCACAATGGCGGCGGGGTCTGCGTACGTGACCATATGCCCGGCATTCGGAACGAGGTGAAGATCGGACCGAGGCAGCGCTTGATGTAAATCGCGCGCTTGTTTGACTTCGATCAATTGGTCCTCCGTTCCGTGGAATATTCGCACTTCGTCGTCCAGGGTTGAATAATAGGCTTGGAATTGTGCTGCAGTTGGAATGAGGAGTGCACTTTCCTGCGCAGCCGCCCTCAACTGTGTGGGCCTGAGAACCAGAGACATTGGGAATTGATTCTTGAACGTCTGCGGGACAGAACGGGGCGCGAAGATCTTGCGGAGGGCTCCCGGCAAGAGGACCCACGAAATGATGGGCGCGACGGTGTAACTGACCAAGTCGCCCAGCACCGGTATGGCTGGACCTGACGTCAGCCACACGTCCAGTCGGACGGTCGGGAAGTAGTACCCGGACGCCAGCACAAGACCCCGCATCGGATAATCTCTCCGCACGCCGAGAGCGATGGCGACGAGGGCGCCCCAGGAATGGCCCAGCACCACAGGATTCTGGATCCCGAGTTGATTGAGCGCCTTCACCAAGAGAGCGGCTTGAGCTGCTGCGGTCCAGATTCGGAGCCGCGGCCGCTGACTATAGCCAAAGCCCGGGCGGTCGAAGCACACCACGCGATGCCGGCGGGTAAGAAGATCGACCAGTCCACTGATGGTGAAGTCCTGGATCATGGATCCGTTGCCATGGAGCAGCACGACGCAAGTCGCCGCGGGATCGCCCCGATCGATGTAGTGGAGCACGACACCGTCGCACTCGAGGAACTTGAATGAACTGAGGCGGTCTTAGTGCTATGATCAGGAAATGACCGCGCAAGCGACACGGCAAACCGGGGTGGGGACGATCATCTGGTTTGACCAGAGGGCGGGTTATGGCTTTGTCAAACCGGACGACGGCGGCCCTGACATGTTTGTGCGGGTTTCAGTCACGCTGAAAAGCAAAGCCTTTGAGGCGGGTGCGCGCATTGAGTACGTGCTTCTTACCGGCGAGGCCATCATTCTCGCCAAGCTCTAGCACGAGCCAAATTAGGACACTGGCAAATTCAACTTAGGACAGGAGGCAACCGGTGGAGGCGGCCTCTGTAACACTCTCGTGACTGAACCATTAATACATTTAATTAATTAAAAATCTAATATCCGATAATATAGTGCTGTTAAAGTGCGGAGAGCTTGATGACAGAACAAGAAGATGACGATCGGCGCGAATTTCTGAAGACCTGCGGCAAGTTCGCTGTCGTGACGCCTCCCACGATCACAGCGTTGCTGTCAACGTCTCTGACCAGCACAGCGATAGCCCATTCCGGCGGCGGCCTGGTGCACGGCCCTCGGGGCAACAACGGCTGGGGCAACGGCGGCGGGGACGGCAGCCCTAACGGCAAATCTGACGACGGTCGCTAGGTCCGAGGCCACGAGACGGGCAAGGAGGAACGCTTTGCCGATTGCCAAGTTTTCCTAATAGCCCTTCCCCAAGGGTGACGCCGATTGGCCTCAGCTCCACCGCCCCATTGCCTCGGAGCTGGGGCCATTCTTGTTTGGGCCTCGACCTAAACAAGGCGACCGCGAAATTCAAAATATTGGCGTCGGAAATGGGCCGAACGGCAGATCCAACAAGATCCGCCGACCCCGAGGCAGCTGTACGGTTTTGCAGTGCGGCTTACCGCTTACCGCCGACGACCTTCGTCTCTCGTAAGTACTGCTAGTCTATCCAACTGAGTGGCCAAGCCCGCGAAGCTCCTCGCGATGTTCTTCAAAAGCGACACTCGGGCGGCTGAAATGCCTGGAGCTCTGGAAAGCGCCTTGTAGTGTTCTGCTGCTTCTTGGCAGGCTGCTGCGGTAAACATTCAGGATCCCTGCGAAAAACGACGGTAGGTGAGAATTGCTGCCATACTACCGGTCGCGCGGATATCCAAATCACAACAGCGAGTGAGCAACGCTTCCCCCTGTTCCAAGCCGGTTAAGTCCCAAATCACCCAGACAGCGGCTCGCAAGCCCGGGACTGCTTGTTTTTGCGGTCCTGGGACTGCATCAAATCAGCAAGTCTGGCTGCGGCTCGATCTATTCTGCGAAGGGCTTCCGACTGCTGGAGGCAGAAGCGCGTCATATTGAGGTCATGCCGCGCGGCCTGCACCTCATGCAAAACATGATCGAGCGCCGCCGCGGCATTGTCCCCGGCCGCGGCGCGGCGCACGGGCCTACGTCGATTAGAGCATGTTGTTTTTGGCTGGAATCGGGATTCCCACCGGGAGCGATTTCTGATTCAACATCCATGCTGGAGGGCGGAGGCCGGCATGGATGACGCGACCCTATTCGGAAGACATCCGGGAACGGGCTTTGGCGCGAGCTGACGCGGGAGAAACAGTTCGTTCGATTGCCGAGGCGCTCCAGATCAGCGCCTCCTGCGTGACGAAGTGGAAGAATCTGAGACGGGATACCGGAGGCCTGTCACCTGGCCAAATCGGCGGTGACCTGCCACTGAATTTTCATCCAGCGGCAGTTAGAGTCTTGAGGTTTTGTACGCCAAGTGGCGCGGATGGAGCAACGGACGATCGGCGGAGCTGGTCGGGGTTGCGCAGCCGATCGTCCGTTGCGGTGAGGTGGGCGGCGTAGGCCGCGGGGGTCAGGTATTTCAGCGACGAGTGGGGACGCTGGAGATTGTAGTCGGCGACCCAGTTGGCGATCTTGGCGCGGGCGTCATCGAGATCGAAGAACAGGGTCTCGTTGAGTAGCTCATCGCGCATCCGGCCATTGAAACTCTCGACGAAGCCGTTCTGCATCGGCTTTCCCGGCGCAATGAAGTGCCAATCGATGGCTGCGTCCCTGCACCAAGCGAGCATGGCGTTGCAGGTGAATTCGGTGCCATGGTCGGACACGATCATTCCTGGCTTGCCGCGTCGCTGGACGACGGCCGTCAGTTCGCGAGCGACGCGTCGTCCTGAGATCGACGTATCCGGAATGGCGCCCAGACATTCCTTGGTGACGTCGTCGACGATGTTGAGGATGCGGAAGCGCCGACCGTTGGCGA
>Ga0209589_1002366_pt1 | contig 32605 bp, 41 predicted proteins | sample CowpeawhiteBW_FD_187525 | JGI IMG/M metagenome (GOLD analysis project Ga0209589, IMG submission 187525) | Root nodule microbial communities of legume samples collected from California USA - Cow pea white BW (SPAdes) (version 2) | ecosystem: Host-associated > Plants > Roots > Nodule | place: USA...
CAGACAATGCTGCAACCACAGAGCATACTAAGAAAAATGGCTCTTGATACCAATTGTTAGGAACAAGGCAATAAAGGAAAGAATAAAGGAGAGAAAAATAGACACAGAGAATTTAACGTGGTTCGGCGTACAATGTGTATGCCTACGTCCACGACTACACTAGAAAGTATTTGTATTTTTGGTGTATCTTAAAGCTTTACATAGAGTCTCTTATATAGTAAAATAGAGAACCACATCTCACTATTCTAGCCAATGTGGGACTTAGAATCACACTTGGATTCCTAACACCCTTCAATAATGCACTCTCTTCGCAAACAAGTGAGATGCTTCCTTCTTATTGAGTTTTCTGTGCATGAGCTTCTCACCGAACCACAATGACAATGCTACAAAGCCATCATCTCTCCGCTCATCTCTCCATGCACAAATCATCATCTCTTCTTACAGTTCAAATCATTTTCTCTTCTGTTAGAGCCATCATCTCCACTCATTTCCTCGTGAAAATCCTTATCGTAAGTGTTTTCTCCCTTGAAATTTTGTATTCAGGTGATAATCAGTTGTTGATTAAAGTTGATTCATGGTTTTATGCTTTTTTTTATTTTATTTTAGATTATGCCTATTTATGAAATTGCTAGATATGTTAAGTTATAAAGTATACAAGGATTATGGATTTAAAAAAATGTTTGTTGTGTCTTCCTTAAAAAGTAGGGAAAACATTTAGTTTCAAAAATAGAGGTATAATAGGTTTTCTCTTTTTTTTTACTCTAATTAATAATAGCTCCATCCCACAGTCATGAAACAAAGAACAAAGATTCGAGAGTTAATGCAATTGAAAAAGTATTGTTAAATTTCTATGCATGTTACTAACTTTTGCTTTGAGCCTAGACTTGAACTAGATACGGGGTTTTTTTCGTATTAGGCAAATTACACCGGATAATTACGAGAATAGGCAATTTTTTTTAAAATTACCAATTTAGGCAAATCGTGTTGGCACAAGACGTTTTCTCATGAAGAAATCGTAAGACCCCTGTGCGTTTTTGGGTCAAAGACAAAAATCATGGAGGGGGGGGGGAGGGTTGGCGACATGTAAGAAAAAATTGTGTGGGGCCAACACGTTTTCAGCTAAAATTGTTTTGGGAGGGCACAATTTCTAAGTTGTAATCGATTACTTTACGATGTAATTGATTACAGAATGAGTTGTAGTATTTCTGGGTTAAATGTAATCGATTCAAATATATTGTAATCGATTACAGTCATAATTTCTTTAAAAAAAGTTCATTAAATTTTAATTCGATACAAAGGCAATCATAATAATTTTAATTGTTTTTATAGATTTTTGTAATCCATCAGAGAATAAAGTATATGAAATTATAGTGGATGAACGCATAAGATATGGTAATGTCATAAAATTTGTGTTAATTTTGACATTCAAGAAAGAAGAATAGAACATTGAAAAGTAAATTTATTGAAATTAAAAATGAACAAATTATTGGCGAAATGGTCATTGGCCCTATGATGACCCTCAATGCGACCATAAGAACATTTTTTTGGTTTATCCATAATCAGTTGATCCATTTCATTATGGATCCTTGTTGTTGTTGGTTGTTCGGAACCCTTGCGCCAAGTTTGTGGGTCTAGAATGAAATTAGGACTTGTATATGTTGACTAATAGTCCTCATTTGGTAGTAGGTGGAATTGGACTTGATAAGCCTTATTTATGTAATTAAGACTGTAAACTGGATCGATAAAATTTATAAGTGGCAATTAGCAAAAGAACAAACAACTATGATGTGATGACACGGTAGCCGACTAGCTTGGAAGTGACCACAATCACACCACCAATAATTTAATATGATAGTGAATGAGATTGGTTTTGGATGATATTGATGAGGGGTCGATATCTCTTGCACCTCGAATTCAGAATTATCTCGATCGTAGCGTTGAACATGACAATATGTGGATTTATGGTGATTTTGTTGGAGCAAGGCAGTGACATCTTCTGGATATTGATGACCTGCTCTTAACATAGAGTCTGCCTTCAGGCCACGTTTAACAAAGCACGCATTTATGTTTTGAAATGTTATTTTCAATAGTGCACATATAGGTAATGATCAATCCCCTTTAAGCACATAGTTCATGCACTCCGCCAAGTTTGTTGTCATGTGGGTGTACCTTCGGCCCCCATCATAGGCCTAAGACCACTTGTGTAAGGGAATTTTATCAATTCAAAGCTATTGCTTGCGGGAATTGGGACCTCATAGCTAACTGTTTTGCTTGCACTGTAGGTTGTTTAACTTCGCAAGTTCTAAAAAAGAAATATAAAATTAAATGAAATAATATTTAGTTTGAAGGAAAAATTTTCTACATATGGAATGTAAGGTTAGGAAAATGTAGTACCCAAGTTAAGGAAATCTTTCTTCAGATCCGTATTTTTGAACTTGTTGTTGAAGTTGGAAGCTAGATGACGTATGTAGTAGACAGAATGAAGATTGTCTGATTCTCAATCAACTTCTTCCGAGCGTAGGGCTGACAAAATGCCCTTGCCTCTATTAGTAATTAGGCATAGATTTGGTTAAGGAGTTACATGCTCTCGTAGTAGTTGAAAAAATCAAATCAATGTCTCTTTTGTCTCACCTTCTACTATTGCAAATGCAAAAGGAAATATGTTTCTATTTCCATCCTAAGCAATTGCAGTTAGCAAGGTGACATGATATCTGCCTATTAAAAATGTTTCATCAACTTGAACCATAGGTTTACAATACTTAAAACCTTCAATGCATGGTCCAAATGCTCAGAAGCAACATTCCATAATGTATGTAGATGTCACATCCTCACCATCAACATTAACTAGAGGACCAGAAAGTTGGAAAATTGTCCCAGGATTAGTGTGTTGGGTAGCTTGTAACCATCTGGGAACTTCATTATAAGATTGGTCCAAGTCGCCATACTTCATCGTAATTGTTTTTTCTTTCGCTATCCATGCTTTTCTATATGTCACAGTATATCCATAGCGACTTTTTATGTCTGCGACCAAGCTTTTGATGCGAATGCTTGGGTTTGTTCGGACCAAATGAAAAACAATGGAAGCAATTTGAGTTGAATCCAGATTGTTGTGATCTTGTGAAATTAATGTAGAGAAACATGTATGTTAACCGTCAATGGACTTGATTTCCTAATGATGTCTGATTTTACTATAACTAGCCCTCAAATGCCATTGACATCCATTGTTGTAATGGAGGCATCGTGCAACGTAAACATGGAGTTTCGATTCCAAAACATTGAAGTTGTATCCATTGGAGATATGATAATGTTTTATTGAAGACATTGTGCCTCCTTTGAATCGAAGTGCATCCGTTCCCACAATTCGACTTCCTCATTTGGATTGTAATCCATAGTAGGGACCGGAACAATTTTTTGATCGTCTGGATTGTCTTCATAAATATCATCAGAAGTAAACTCGTCCATGATGTTTGAAATGATAGATTCATCTTCGATTGGATTAGACGAAGAAGATCCTCCATAATTCCATGAACTCATTATGTTAATGTTGATATGAAAATGAGTTGTAAGAGATAAGAGATGTCAAGTGAGTCGTGTATGTAGAGAAAATTTAGTAGAAGAACAAATGGTGATGTGTTTCAATATAGAAGCAGTTAAAAGCAAGTTCACATAGCATTAATAACAAAGGAATATGAGGACCCAAAACCAAAATAGACGAATGGGAGGTGCACAAAGAAAAAAAAACAAAAAACTATAAAAACGTGCCCCCAAGACGTTTTCTCTAAAAAACGTAGGGCTTCCACACGTTTTCAAATAGAAAACGTGACCCCTTGACATTTTCTCTAAAAAACGTGACCCCCCTCATGTTTTCTTCTTTTAAAACATGCCCCACCCCACGTTTTCCATACCCACCCCTGCACCTTTCTTCTTTCACGTTTTCTCTTGCCATAATACTATTCACCTTTCACACCTTGCACATTATGCATTCATGTTCCCTGACAGTTTGAAAATAATGAAGGAATCTCTACCTATGACTATTCATGCACTACACCAATGAGTTCCATTGCAGAGATTCTCATACCTCTATTATTCATTGAATTTGCAAGGTGTGTTTAAAGCAATTTGCCAGCTGGAAATATATGCATGCGTGGTTGAGAAATAGGTGCCTATGAGAGAGATGAAGTTATGCAAAAGCTTGACTTATGTGACAGAAAAATGAAAAGGCAGCTTTATCATTGATTGGTGGTGGGTCCAAATATATTATAATGTATCATGGGGTATAAATAGTTGTTCTAAAACATGCATAAATAAGCATACACTTTGCACCATGGGCAACCAAACATAGAATCTTTCTCATACTCCAAGTTATATTTCAAGTTGCAACTACTACTATTAGCGTAAGGAAAAAAATAATTATATTTTGCCCTTAGTTGATGAAGTGTGTTGTTAATGGTTTTATTTTGGTTTTTACGTAGTTCATTATAGTTGAAATCAACAACCTTCCAACAAACATGTCAGTGTTGCGTCATCAAGAAAATGACATCACAAACCAGATCTGGGAAGGAAACGAGAGAGTACTCCGGCCAAGACGCCATTCAATTTGGATTTTGAAATATATTGATCTGATTGAATCTAGGGTCAGAATGTTAATTGATCAAGCTGGTTTTGGCCACGTTTTGAAGGTGGATAATATGGAGATTAATCACCTCATGGTAATATCACTTTGTGAAAGGTGGAGGATTGAAAGTCACATCTTTCACATGCCACTAGACGAAACAAATGTAACCCTGGAGGATTTTCACTCCAATTGGGGGTGCCAATAGATGGTGAACCCATCACCAGTTCTAGTTCTAGGAACAGGTAACTGAATAAAGTTGTCGTGGCTAAATACCAGATTCTGGGAATTACCAGCTGACGCCAACCTAGGAACAATTGGACAGTATGCACACGCTCACATCCTCATACTAATTGGCAATATGTTGATGGCAGAAACATCAGCTAGTCTCGTGCATTTTATGTACTTTCCATTGTTAAGAGACTTAGCTAATGTTTCAAACTTTAGTTGGGGATCAATAGTGTTGACTTGTTTGTATCGTGCACTGGATCATGGTACTAAGTTCCAACAAGACAACATCGGTGGATGCATGTTACTACTGCAATGTTGGGCGTGAGAAAGATTCACATGTATTTCTCTATAAATACAACAAGTCAAGGATGACGAGATTGTGGTTGGCCTTGCCTTCCCCTTAAGCGTAATGTGGTGTCGACAAACACGTTCCATCTTCCATGACCAAACAACTATGGTCGAGTTCAGGAAAAAATTTGATAAAATTCAACCAAAACAAGTTCATTATCACGATTGCTCCACTAATTTGTTGTACAAATTCGCTTTGTTTTTCCTGATGTTTAATATTAACCTTAATTTTTGTAGTTCTTATGGACACCATATCGACAACCCTTGGTTAGTCGCTTGATCATCATAAATGTTTTTCCAATAAGTCAGGCATTGGTTCCTCTGTTCTGTTTTGCAATTGTGGAATTTCACCAAGTATATTGAGTCGTGAGAAAATTTGGTTGGCAACAGAGCATCCTAGCCGACCCGATTAACCTGGATGAGGTTCACAGAATTGATCTTCAAGTAAGGGTGGACATTAATTGGAGGCAATATCATCATCGATATATAATACTATGTAATAATCGTCATAATTCCGTTGTTCAAAGCGAACCTTTCAGCAAGAGTGGCCATCTGCGTGATAACTCTCCGTACATGCAATGGTACATCAATCATACCATCCGTTACATTTCGCCTATTGCCTAATCATCCGATGATGAAGTAAAAATTTTTTATTTTTGATATTTCATAAATTATAATTTGTATTATTGAATTTCAAAAAAGTCAACTAATTATTGTTCTTGTATCAGTATGACATGCTTGAACAATATCATAATCCACCTTCACATCACCAGCTTCGTACGGATAGACCCTTTTCTGGCCTCCTTCATTCACAAAATCTGACTCTGGGTTATGGAAATTGGGATCAAATAATGCAACCTCCATCATCTTCTCATCAGGTCCCCACTTCGTATTGATTTTTCCCACCGTCGTCTACCTTTAGAACGAGTCCATCCCAGTTTTATGGTGGTTCATCTGGTCCACAATTTCCGAGCTATGGGGGTGGTCCATCACAAATGTTTGAGACATCATCAATGATTCCACCATCTTCATACCGAGGGCCTTCATCTTCACAACAATATTACAGACCGGAAATTCCATTTCATGCTTCGGATAAAGGTTCTCGATCTGTAGAAGTGAAAGAAACTAATGACGAAAGTGAGTCACCGCCTCCTCCCACACAACCAAAGAGACGACCGCGAAGACCCACACGAAGGCCACCATGTGGAACATGCGGCCATCGCTAAAGAATGTTATTGTATAATAGAATTTTCTCATTGTGGGACCATCTTGTACTATGATTTTATACTATTTAAATTTGACCACTTCATATGTACGTTTGCAAAGCAATCAATAATTTTTTTTTCTTTTCACTCAATAATAGTACCATTATGGTTATAAATACCACCCCCTCACACTCTATCAATTGCACATATTCAAGTCTCCAACATTACCATTCCTTGCCATCTCCTTCTACCTTTTCTTTCTTAATTCACAACACAAACATGGATAATTTCTCCACTGAAATGTTTGGCATCACCAAGTCTCAGGATTTCACCAATTCTTACATAATGACCTTATTTACAAATCGAGAAATGAAACTCTGTGAAGATGAGGTAAAGTTCATATGTGAGAGTCCTAAAATATTTTGCATTCCATACAACTACACAAACAACGTGCTGAAACAAAAAGCTTGTGCAACCATTCCATGCCTTTCAAACACATCCATAAACAAACCTCTACTTCATACGACCCACAGTCACTTTTGAAGGACATACTATGTATGACGCATTTGAATTGAAAACGGATGAAGATGTTTTTCAAATATTGCAATGTATGTCTTCTTTTCCTTTAAACACAATGATTGAGTTGTATGTCACGTTTACAAGATCAGTTGAAGAAATTCTTTCTCTTTTAACTACAAACACCTCATCGTCATCCTCAAACTCCGTCTCAACTTCACCAACTATTATTTACTATGGTGGACCTTTAAGGGGCGCTAGTATCACAGAGAGTCCATATGGTTTCGGTCTTGAGTTCGGTTCGGATGCCACAAAAACCTTCTCCATCAAACATGATTGCACCTACAATGAATTATTACAAACTATAACTGAATTAGTGGAGTGTGGTGACCATAGAATTGTCAAAGAAATTGACTATCGTCGTCCTACAATAATACGCAACAGGCGACTAGTGCATGACACCGTGAAAATCAAATGTGACTTTGACGTATCACAGATGATCAGTCGTTGGAATCACGTACAAAGTCTAGACCAATCTGTGAAACCCTGTATTTCTTCGCATATCGAGCTTTTCATCCAAACTAGAGATATCAGACCACCAACACCTGCCGAAGAATACGAAGATATCAATTTTGGATGGTTTGTGCATAAGGGTGGGAGAATAAAATACAAATGGTTACCCTAATTGATTTTGCTTATTTTCTTTGCTTTTGATTTTAAGTAATGTGGAAGTTCTTAATAATTTTATTTTTATTTAATTAGTGGAATATCTTGAATTTTTTTTATGGATCCGACACTTGCCAATCTAACTAATGAATTTAAACGCATTTCATTAAGGGACCCTTTTAATGGAGTAAAAATCATTGGAAAAGAAAATGTAATGATGTAATCGTTATATGGACCTCGTAATCGATTAACAGTAGGTTTGTGATGCAAAAATACTTTCTGTAATCGATTACATACATATTGTGATCGATTACAACTTAATTTTCTTTAATATGACGTAACCGTAATCGATTAAAACTTCATTTAATCGATTACAACTTACTGTAATCGATTAAATTGTGCCTATAATCAATTAACAATAGGTTTTCCAAAAAAGATTGACGCCTGTAATTGATTACACAAACCTTGTAATCAATTATAGGTCATCTTCCACGTGCCCCCCACTCCCTGCACCATTTTTTCAACATTGTTGCTTCGCTTCTTAACCAAATCACGTCTCGTTCATTGCAATCTTTCGTATTTTCAATTCTCTACAAAATCCACCGATTAAAATCGTGAAAAACCCCCTAAAAATGGTTGAATCTTCAAGAAAATGCAAGACTCAAACTGGTGCCCGCCATCGTGGCGTCCCCACCAATGAACCTGATGAAATTATCACCCCGTCACAACTTCAAAGACTCTTCTCTTCTGTAGCACAATATGAAAGGTATTCTTCCAAATTTTCCAACAGAGATAAAATTGAACCAAGATACCCTGATGAATTTATTGCCGAGCAAAACTTTGAGTTCTATTATATACTGGATAATTTGGGATTATTACCTTTTTGTCTAATCGTCAATGTTATTATTCGGAATTAGTTAGTGTCTTTTATTCCAACTTGCAAATTACTATTGAAGGGGTTATTATTACTGAAGTTAATAATATACCGATTAGAATGGATATAAATATGTTTTATCGTATAACTATGTTGGGGACTCAAAGTGTTTGTTTTGAGTGAATATGGGGAGGAATGGAGAGATGACTATTATAGTCACAATGCAAAATTAATGATTTGTCATGAAAATGTCAATATTGGAGGAAGAATACAGGAAGGGCAAATGACAGTAGAAACATGTATCTGGCACTACATCATATGTTGATGCTTGCTGCCCCGAACAACTGACTTTGCCCAAGCTATGGAAGAAGACATTATATTAATGTGGGCAATGTTGACCGAAATGGAGCTTAAATGGGGTCATGTGGTTAGATATCAGATGAAAAAGGCATTAAGAGACAATGCTCATTTACCATATGCAAACCACATTACTGACATTTTAATTAAGTTTAATGTTCCTCTTGAAGATGAACCATTTGAGGAGGTTAATTGGAGAACAACCACAATTGGTGCTAAAGTAATTCATTCCTTTGGTTTTGTAAAAAACCAAAATGATCAATGGGTTCATAAACGAGATCTGTAAGGTCAATCTATTCATGATGAGCGCACACCATCTCCACTCCTTCAGCCTATCCTGGATTCATCTACTACTATGCTCAATGATATTATCCACGAGATCTACGACCTTTAGGCTTTTGTTGGTTCAAGATTTGACAGTATGGATTCTCGGGTTGGTCAACTTGAGGAAGACATGGCTTACGTGCGGTGCCAATTTGTTTAATGCATCGTGTACTTCACATTGACATTATTATTTCTTATATTAGTACTTTAATTAATTATAATGTTTTTTTCTACTTTCTCTCCTGTTTTTAGTTTCATATTCGACATTATTATTATGATTGCCTTTGTATCCAATTAAAATTTAATCAACTTTTTTTTTAAAAAAAATTACAACTGTAATCGATTACAATATATTTGTAATCGATTACATTTAACCTAGAAATACTGCAATTCATTTTGTAATTGATTAAATCGCAAAGTAATCGATTACAGCTTAGAAAACGTGACCCCCTAAACGATTTCAGCTGAAAACACACTGGCCCCATACGATTTCTTCTTACATGTTTCCAACCCCCCTCATGATTTCTTCCTTTGACCCAAAAACACATATGGTCCTCACAATTTCTTCATGAGAAAATGTCCTATACCAACACGATTTGCCTAATTGGTAATTTTTTAAAAACTTGCCTATTCTCATAATTATGTAGTGTGATTTGCCCAATACGAAAAAAAACCTAGATCCTTATTATCAACAGCTACTATTGGGAATTATGTCCAAGGTTTCTACTCATTTTCTTATGTTATTCTTCAAGTATTGATTTCTTAAGATTTTAGTGTTTTCACGATTCATACAACAAAATATTCTTCCTAATAAAACTACTTATTTCTGGATACGGGAAATTACCATAGCCTATATATATATATATATATATTCTAAAATAATAATAACACCAACAACTTATGTTAAAATCAACATCTTCAAGACTCATTCCAACATTCTTATTGTCTCTAATTCCATATTCTTGAATTTCCTTTTGATTGGATTCCAAAAGTATACCCAATAGGTCATTATTACTTGTTTCACCTGCGTTTAGTGCTTTCTCTTGTAAATCATATCCTTGAGCGAAGCTTTTATATCTCTATAACTCTCCTTCATTCTCCTACGGCTTTTAGTAGGCAAAAACCTACAAATGTACATTTTTCCATCCATTAATTGTGTAAATGAAGAGGATGGTCTTTCCTAGCTCAAATGCATTTATTTGATTTCTAATATATTTATTATTTGCTAATAATTGTCTGCTACTTGCCATATCTAGTAAGTTTAGTTTAGTGAAACAAAACCCATTTAATAAGCTTGAATTTTCTTTAGTCATCAAATCAAACAAGTTACCTCTATCCAGGGATTTGAATTTTTAATACAAGTTGCAATGCAACTTTATCAAAATCATTTTCTATTGTTCATTACCTTATAAAGTTGAGTGCAACATGAATAGGTTTGCACTAATTCCAGGTTAAGTTTGAATTTAAGAATAACATCAACCCCATTATTATAGCTTTGTTCTCAGATTTTTCTTCTCTACATTTGTTGTTCTTAATAAGAAAATAAAGATATTTTATAAGTAAAGATACTATATCTCACTACAATATTGTAGATGCCAAAAATATTTTGACTTTTTTGTTGCCTATAAAAAACTAATTATATGGTTTATATTATACTAGGTTTTGCTCTACTAGGTGCGTTGGAACACGAATACAATGCTAACCTATAGATTGAGGTAATGTATGACATAAAGTTTTTTGTATAAGTAATTTAAATTGTTTTGCACCATCTTATATCTCTTATTTCTATATTCACTTAATGATTACATGTGTTTATATTTAGAGATGGATAAATCTTGGATTAAGTTGCCACGTAATACACCAGAGTATTTAGTGGGACTAAATAACTTTTTGGATTTTGTCTTTCAATATGGCGCCAGTAGTAAATGTGGCTTTAGGAAGTGGAGAACTCGAGAAAAAGTATATGACCATTTGCTTTGTAAACCCTTTCCTTAAGGTTACACATTTTGGTGTCGTCACGAAGAGCCAATATCGAGGGAGCTTGTATTGGTAAATGGAGATGGCATGAAAAATACAGAATATGAAGATCCAATGCAAATAATGATAAATGATGCATTTGGATTGTCCAACATGTACACCAATGAAGAGTCATTTACATCATCATTTGAACATATAGATGACGTTGAAGGAGGTGTATTAGAATCACAACATGGAGGAAATATTATGTCTCAAGAGTTGCTTGATTTACTTAAAGATGGGGAGCAACCATTCTACGATGGATGTGAAAAGTTTTCAAAATTGTCTTTCTTGGTGAAATTGTATCACATTAAAGTTTTTTGTCGAATTAGCAACAAAGCAATGGACATGGTCCTTCATCTAATTACAACGCAAAGAGGCTCTTAAATAAGCTTAGCCTTCATTATGCTAAGATTCATGCTTGTCCTAACGATTGTATGTTATATTGGGGAGAGGATGAAGGTAAAGAGGAATGCAAAACATGTAAGAGATCTAGATGGAAGCAAAAGGGGCATGAAACTACTAGTGATATTGAGAAGCAACAAAATAAATTGCCAGCAAAAGTTTTACGGTACTTTCCATTAATCCCACGGTTGAAAAGGATGTTTATGTCTTCAAAGATAGTTAAGAGTATGGTTTGGCACATTGAGCATAATAACAATGATGGGTTGATGAGGCACCCTAGAGATTCAAAGGCTTGGAAGACTTTTGATCTAAAATATCTTGATTTTGCTTTGCATCCTCAAAATGTACGATTGGCCTTAGCTAGTGATAGTTTTAATCCCTTTGGATCATTGAGCATTAGTTATAGTATTTGGCCACTAGTAATCACTCCATACAACACTCCTCCATGGATGTGTATGAAGCAAACAAACTTTATTCTCTCAAGCATAATTCATGGAAAGTGAATGCTAGATAATGACATTGATGTCTACATGCAGCCACTTATATAAGAGTTGAAAGAATTGTGGGAAAAAGGTGTTGAAACATATGATGCTTCAAAGAATGAAGTATTCATGATGAGAGCATGTCTTTTATGGACCATTAGCGACTTTCCTGGTATTGGGATGCTTTCAGGATGAATTACGTATACTGGCCTAGCTTGTCCATCTTGTAATTTTGATGCAACTTCATTCCGGCTTCCATTTAGTAATAAATGGTGTTTTATGGGCCATCGACGATTTTTGTCTCGAGGGCATAAATTTTGATGGAACCGAATCTAGTTTAATGGAAACATTGAGGATAGGGACCCCCCAAAATAATTATCTGGCATGGAAATTTTGGATCAAGTCAAGATATAAACATCACATTTGGGAAGAAACCGAAATTATTAGATAAACGAAAGAGAAATTGTGGAAAAAACACCACTACATATCAAACACAACAATGGAAGAAGAAAAGTATATTCTTTAAAGTTCCATATTAGGAGTTTAATTTATTGTGACACAACTTGAATGTGATGCATATTGAAAAGAATGTATGTGACAATATAATTTTCACATTGGTAAATGACAAAGACAAAAGAAAAGATCATGTTGAGGATCGAAAAGTCTTGCAAGCAATGGGTATAAGAAGAGAACTTTGGCCACCAAATGATGGGAAAGAGGTTCCTGTAGCTTTGTTTACACTACAAAAAAAATAGATAGACATTTTGTTGTACACATTGAAAAATGTTAAGGTGCCAGATGGATATTCAATCAACATTTATAAATGTGTTGATGTAGATCAAAGAAAGATTTTTGGGTTGAAAAGCAATGATTGTCACATTTTAATGGAGCAGTTGTTGCCGTTGTCCATTATAAATGTGTTTTCTGTCCAAGTTGCAACTATATTGGTTGATTTATGCAAATTTTTTAAGTTACTATGTGCTACAGTGTTAAGCCATGATGAACTAGACAAATTCTTATAATGTATCATTTGGAGATGTTGTTTCCTCCATCATTCTTCACAATTATGGTTCATCTAATGGTGCATCTAGTTGATGAAGCTAAATTTGAAGGGCCAGTACCTTAGAGATGGATGTATTCGATAGAAAGGTATTACGATTTCTAAACTTTAACATGTTCAAATCTTTATTTTTCTATTTTTTTGAAGTTCCTAAATGTAATAAATTATTCCAAGTTGTATATTTTTGGGGAAATTAAAGTCTTATGTGCATAATAAAGCACAACCTGAAGGCTCGATAGCTAAAGGTTGGCCTTCTAAAGAGATACTAACTTTATGGTCAAGGTACTTGGGTAATGCAATCGAGACAAGATTTAACTGAGGAATTCATGTTGATGATGTTCCAATTGAGTCTTCATCAACTCTATTTCCCAATATAGGCAACCTATTGGAGGTTCATCTTATTTCACTTTGACTCCAATTGAATTGCTTGAAGCACATCAACATGTGTTAATTAAGAAGTACAACACTTCATTGAGTAAGCCTTACTTAAGCAACTTATATGTACACACACATTATAATGTAAATAATATTTATATATATTACTAACATAATTTTATATACAAGGAATTTAGAATTATTATGAAAAGGAGGTTAAGAAATCAAACAAGGTTATCAGGTGTGATAGAAAAAGAAGTTCATCGATGCATTGTTGAGTCGTTTCAATGTTATATACATAATTTTATATACAGGGAATTTAGAATTATTATGAAAAGGAGGTTAAGAAATCGAACAAAGTTATCAAGTGTGATAGAAAAAGAAGTTCATCGATGCATTGTTGAGTGGTTTCAATGTCATGCGAGTAATGAAATATCATTTTTGTCATTTTTAAATAGTTAATATGAATTGCTAATGATTTTTGTTTTTGTTTTTCAAATAGATAATGAACAATAAACCTAAAGCTTACTCTGATGATATTCGTGCTCTTGCACAATGTCCACTTCAACAAGCCAAAAGGTTTACTACATATAATATTAATGGGTATAAATTTCTAACAATGCAACGTGAGCAAGGGATGAAAACTCAAAATAGTGGTGTATTTTTGTAGCTTTGGAACTAAAAGTTATGCAAGTACAAGTGATAATAGGGCAATATAAGGCTTAGTGCCATATTATGGGAAGCTAGTTGACATTATTGAATTAAATTACTATGGTTGATTCATGGTGCATTTATTTAAATGCCAATGGAGTAACACTACAAATTCTAGATATATTAGAAAAGATGCATTGGGGTTCACATTAATCACTTTTTTCATTTGATTCATACGGGTGAAAAGGAGGATGATGAACACACATTCAAGCTTCTTAAGCTCAACTTGTGTATTATGTGGAAGATAAGAAAGATGAAGGATGGTGTACCCCAGTTCACTTAAAGTCGAGAGTGAAAGCGAGTCTTTGCAGCCACATTTAGCCTCATTTTGTTTAGATGACAATTTTGAAACTCATATGTCATGGCCCGGTGTAAATGTAGAATTTGATTAGGTGTCTAGTCTTGAATTAAAGTCATAATAATTTCATTTTTTGTTTGTCTTGGATTAAATTTTACTATCCATATTTTTAAACTCAAATGCTTTTGGATGGATATTCATAAATATATTATTTTGTAAGTCAAGTTTGGCAATGAGGAATAGAAGAATGTGAAGGTATATTTTCTAATATACTTGTGCAGCTGCAGGTTCATCAAGAATGAGAAGACAATATTTCATATTATGTTTCTATGGTACTTTTAATGAGTTATCTTTTATGGTAAATAGGTATATTCTACTTTCTTTATATGGAGACACCTCAAAATTCTCATGATTCAGCCAATGATGAGTCATTTCTAAATGATCATCATGATGAACTATCATCCCATCCGCATAGAAATAAATCAAAAAGAAAATATTGGATGATTCAAGTGAGAAGTAAGTCAAATAATGTGCATTTGTTAATCTAAATATTTGTTTATGCATTACTTGAAAGGTTTGATAATAATTTGTTAACAATTCTTTTCTTATTTATAACTAATGAAGGTGAGATAAAAGAACGTGGTTTAATGGTTAAAGAAATTTATGACCTTCCATTGGGAGATAAAGTTGTGATACCTTTTGATGGAAACCAACCAAGTGTCACAAATGTAGATGGTCTTTTACGAGGAGTTTTAGGTCGATTGGCAGCAAATTCTAAAATGTTTCCCATATGTTTTAACAATTGGCATTTTGGGCTTAACAACTACAAAAATCGAGCATGGAATAATGTCATTAAGGTAAATAGTACATATTTTATTGTTACTTTTATATATTGTCATAAAGAGTTACTTTTATTGTTACTTACAAATATTAAGTTATGGTGGGATCCAATCTACGAAACTACAACAAAAGTATATATGATGAAAGACATAGGCAAAAAATGGAAGGAGAATAGGCTAAAATTGTTTTATACTTACTATGATGATAAAAAGAGTTATGATGAAAATGTAAATAACCCACAATTGTCAATTCCAGAAATTGAGTGACAACTTTCATAGACTATAGATTGAAAGAAAACACAAAGGTACTTTTCTTACTCAATATTTATAATTTGGTTGCACGTGATTATAAAGTTCATTCTTTGTGTATGTGTATTTGTAGAAAATGTTCGAAAGAAATGCTGAAAATATATCCAAACTCAAGATTAATCACACTGGTGGATCTAAAAACTCAAAAGAAAAAGAGCAGAGATTGTAAGTATTTAAAAATAAATCCAGTCTATTTTTTTTCTTTTTTTGGTAAATTAGATATGCTTAACAAATATAAATATGATTATTATAAATAGATGATGGAAACTAGCCAACCAGTGAGGAGAGGTAGTTTCTATATTCATACTTATATGAGAGCTGATGGGACATACATAAATGAAGAGGCTTAAATTGTTTGTGTAAGTGATTAATCTTTTGTATGTTCGGTTCATTTTTTTAAGCTATATCTATATCACGTAACTTTAATTACACAGGAGAAGATTGTTGAGATAGAGAATCATGGAACTACTTCTTTGGAAATCTCACCCAATGATTCCTTTGATCATGTGCCTGGAAAAGAATATCCAAGTCGAGTACAAGGTGTGGGAGACAGAGTTTGTCGATCCCAAATTTTTGGTTCATCCAACCCATGATATGGTGGCATTCCTACTGCTACTAGTTGTATTCAAGAACTTAAGATTGAAGTTCAAGAGTTAAAAAATCAAATAGAGACAAAGGATTGGAATATGAAAACAATGGCTACACTTCTTTCTCAACTGCTAAGGCATTCATCAATGATGGTTCCTGCTGAACTTCTTGATGTTATAGTAAGTTTTTCTTATCATATCCCATGATTAACTATAAAAATTCAATATATTTGTAGAAATAATTAATTATTCTTTAACTTTTATTATTGTAGCAACAACAAAGTTCTAGTGACCATCATTCCTCATCAAATGCTAACACCAGTTAACCTTAGAACTACTTTCATGTTCATATTCTACTTTTGATGTTTTAACTAAACTATGGTTTAGACCTTATGCTCTATTAGAATGTTTTAGATTTTGTGCTTGGTATTAGGAATGAGGGAATGATGATGATATAGTGACTATTGTAACGTCCTAGCCGGAAATTACTTATTAAAATAAAACAAAAATAAAACTCAATAAAACAACCTTATTTATTAATCATCAATTTCCCAAAACGGGAGAAATATTTAAAACCTTACGTTTAACGCGCTAAAAACAGATAAAATGTTTCGCATTAAGACTGTATTACAATTGAAATGATCTATAAAATTATTACAATAACACCATAGTCCAAATACGATAAACTAGTGAGAAAATCCCCAAGAGATCCGCACTCCGTCTCTATGCACATGTCCGCTCACCTGCATCAACATCTGCTCCCATGTAACAAGTTACATGATCATCGCCACACATACACAGATAGGGTGAGCTCATTTAAATAAAATCAACCAATAAAATATGAAATACAACATCAAACATTTAAACCCCGGGTTAGTATTCTTCTCCCTCTTCCCTTACTTCTCCATTTCCAATACTTTCATTAGACGTCTATCATTTCTATACCCTTTAGGTGAGAACGATGATCGATCTTTGCTGCACGAGTGTCTACTCGCCCCTCCGACTACAGGCCACCACCTGATAGTCCACACGTGGGAATAACTTTGCCACAACATCTCACCGTGACACCAAGTGGAGCTTCCCGAAACAAACATAAAGTTTGTAGCTGTTCCAGACTACCAAAACTCTATCAGAATCACTCTGAAGAGGGCAATCACCCAAACCTCGCCGTACGAGCCACAACTCGCACACTCCACTGGACTTCCTAAACCACTAGGCTACAACCTAGAGTGGTCACGTGTTACCCCCAATACAAGATTACACTCGTAACTGGGTCCCCAGCCAAAGCATCGCATCATGAACATCCCCTAAAGCTGTGTAGAAACTTTTCCCCGCGCACCATCACTGAACCAAAACCGCTTGGCGCGCATCCCACGTCGCCAGGCACACACTAGGTTCAAACCGCCTGACGGGCATCACACATCACTGCATCGTCACCGCCGGGCGGACTCCACAACGCGGCCAGGCGCCACTCGCCGCCACCGCCTGGCACACCTGCCCACGCCGCCAAGCACCATTGCACCTTTAGGACCTCTGCTATACCATACCGCCTGGCGAAACTCCCCCTACCGCTAGGCGCCAAGCGTCAATAGTGGCCACTGCCACTGATTTGTGTTTCGTCCGCTTGGCGGCTCGCTCTCGCCGCCCGGTGCCATACCAGTAGCGCAATGCTACTAGTTTTTAGCATTTAAAACAGATCCCAATGGATCTTAAATCATACCACACACAACTTATAGAACAATTAGGACACACCAAGCATAGTTCTATTTCTAGAATATCATACCCACCTTTTTAATCATGTAAATTATAATTACCAATGTCGCACAAACTTCTGAAAATAACACAAACCATGTACATATTATTTACACCACCTACTAAACATAAATCCCATTCATCAGACATATTCATAAATTGATTTACACTTCCATACCCTGTACTAGGCATTTTCTCATTTAATAGTATACCATCTTTTTAACATCAACACCACATACCAAGAACATACTGAACTCATATGCACACTAACTCTATACCACAACTCATCCAGGAATTACCTATTTCACAATTATTCATCACCAAGCCTAGCATGCTCCTAAATCGCAACATTTCACACCATTCACCACAAGATCATAATAATGTAATTATAAATATCCAAACACCTCAAGATTTCACTCAAGTATTTCACTGACGTTATCCAAACCACGCAACTCATCACAACGCAACGAACATCGAAGAACTAGAAAATCCAATTGCTGCCGCTAGGCGAGCAGAAGCTCGCCGCCAGGCGGATCACCAGGAAACCCAGAAAAATGGAGATGCAAGATGTGTCGCCTGGCGGTCGCCTATGAACCACCAGGTGGTTTCTGGAAAATTCCAGAGACCCGATTGAATCGTAGATGAAAGTGAACCATAGCATTCTCAAACACAACATACAGCTTCATACTTACATAATTTCACTTTCACCGATCGTATGGAGTACATACTTTGATTAGGTTGCATTACTACCATCACATAGTTAAATTCATAAATTGCAGAATCAATGTTTATCCATCACCACCCTAACATGCACCCTAAACCCCAAAACTTCAAATCAAAAGTCATGCCTTCCGACGTACCTATGATATGCACAGTCAATCATATTCGTAAAATTCACATTCAAGCATACAAACATCACAACAATATCATAGATACCCCAAACAGACTCAAAACAACCAAAACAGCGTAACAGTGGTTGTGCCGCCTGGCGGATCATCCTTCGTCGCCAGGCGGTTCGTGGCGGAAACTTAGGACCCGCCAGGCTGTTTCTGGAGAATTTTCCGGAAACCCGATTCCAGCTCTGATAGAAACATACAATGCAGTCCCAAATCCCTGATACACCACGATTTCATGCAATTTAAAATTAAAACACAGAATAGGAACCTTGAAATGCCAAGTCTGAACCAAACCATCATGTCAATTCATGTTTCATGCTAACTAATATAATTTAATTACTATATCATTCCCCAACATGATTATATATATATAAAAATATAAAATCACATAAATAACACATAATTAGCATACATCAGACTCGAACCCAAGTCCTCTCACACAATCAAAGTACTCTCAACCACATGAGCTAACACTTTTCCACGTCACAAGAGTTAACATTTAATGCCATAAAAGCTTCTACGACCTGCATTTATTAATTAATTAATTATTTCATTAATTAAATTTCGTGGGTCTTACAACTATGTTGTTGTCATCATTTTGAGTCAGACTTTTGAATTAAACATTTCATGTGATATAGTGATTATGATGATATAGTGACTATCTTCGGAGTTATGGTATCATCTCAAGTACTAGTACTATATATATATATATATATATATATATATATATATATATGAATTGTTGAGTAAGTTGAGCATCATATGTTGCTTCTGTTGATGCATATTAGAAAGTTACTTTCCTTGGTTTACCACCCTCAAGAAGCATCTTTGTTACATCCTCGTATACTTTTTCTACTACATGCCACTTTTTCTTAGTTATTTTCCTCATGTATATTTTCTTAGTATATTTGGAAAATTTTAAAAATTACATTGTCTCTTCAATATTCCATGTGTAAGAAATATTCATCTACCTTATATTCTCTGCAATTTTTTTCTAGTAAGATTTCCTGAAGGATAGTAAAACGGAAAGTGTAATACCCAAAACCCATCATACCTTGTGTACTACACTTAGGCGGCCTAACCTGACTACAACCATCAGATCCGCCTACATAGCCCGTTAAAGACGCAAATTATGATAATGTATGTTGAACAATCAATAGTAAACGACCTAAACCGCCAACTTGAGCGAATGGAACGAGAACTTGATAAACCTAACACACTACCAACCAGGATCATAGGGCCCTCAATAACCAAACTGTGGAACCTGGACTTGGCCCAGGCCCAGCTATGGCCTGTCCAAAACCCAGCCCACGACTTGGCCAGACATAATTAATAATCTATAAATGCGCATGGATCCCACGAATTAAAGGTACGCATTCATTAATCCCCTAATCACGAGATTTGACTTTCTAAGAATTCTTAGCTGACTTGAGCGTCAGAGTCTCTTCCGCAGGTAACCCCTCCTGGGTCCAAATCGATCCAAACCGAGACACCAGTAGATAGCGCATACATACCGGAAGAAAGCTTACTAAGGAGATTGCGAATTGAGGCAAGGTGATACTCGTGTCTGACATCTCTTAATTGCAACTTGGATTGAGCGGATTGCAATTTTTTTCTAGTAAAATTTCCTGAAGGACAGTAAAACAGAAAGTGTAATACCCAAAACCCATCATACCTTGAATTAGACAGAAGATTTATGATTAAAAAGATTAATGAATTGAAAACTTTTACTAAAATATTCTTATATTCTTTTCAATAAAAACTTCAAATACTAGATTATTCTCCCTTTATAATTTGTAAGGTAAAATAGTTACTGAACCATACTTTCCCTCATTTATCTGATTCATGAAATTAGTCTTAATATTTATTTGGAATAAAATTATAACTAATGTAATGACAGTTGCTTTAAAAATTCATAGAAAAACTTAAACTACACCTAAAGTGAAATGGATGAAATAGTACATCCACTAGAAATGACTATTAGTTGACAATAATTATTAGATACTACATTCAGAAAAGTCTAAGAACTTTAACACATTTATTATTTTCGGATCAGTAAAAAGGATTATTCGGCACACCAAAAATCAAGAAGCAAGGACTAGAACTTTCATCAAATAAAAGAATTATTCCTAAAATGAGTAAATAATAGTGCTACCTCTGTCATTAAATTTATGTGGGTATGAATATATCTTCTTATCAATCCTTAAAGAAATTACTAGTTAATATCTTAAATATATAAAAATGGTTCTAATCTTACAAAGTGGTAAAAAGATGTTAGAGTTATTTTTCACTAAGTTTATTTTTATCTTTTATAAAACGATTCATCTTAAAATTATGTTTAGTGAAAAAATATTTAATGTTATATGTATTTATACATTTAACTTTTATTACTTTCCAAAAGGCAGTTTTATGATAAATTGCAAAGCTGCCTCATTCTTTAATGAATAATTATTTTGGACCAAAAAAAGCTTATAAACATGACATTTGTTCAATTATTTATAAAAAATGTATATCATTTTATTAAATTAAAAATAAAAATTATTTATATCTAGACTTACTAACGCTTAGTTAACCGCCAAATAGCACATTAAACTATTACTCGGACATCCAAAATTTTAGTAGTGTAAACATCAAGTTATATTCCAACCATAAAACTTGACGAAACAACTCGAATACAGAAACAACAAGAATGCAAATACAAATATTAACAAGAAGCAGGGTTTTAAATATATTAGATCAATAACACACAATAAAAATAAAGAATAATAAGTCGCACCCAACAGAAAAAAAGAGTGTCATTTCGAAAGTAATAAAACATGCACCACAAACCTATTAAATGAAAACATTTTGTTCTTTTAATCCCAAAATTTAAGCAAATTTCAAAATAATATTTTAAGGTTAAAAAAGTACTTACCTCTTCAAGAGATGCAATAACAGAGGAAGATCACACGAATATAGAACTCGAGAATGGACGTGGACTGTACCAAACCTAGTACGCAATCAAATAGGGTGGAGTTGTGGTGAGAAGTGCCGGAACTTGAACAAATATTTTAGGGGGCCAAATTATATTTGTTATATATAAATTATTCTTTTTAATTAAAAAAATTAATTTCTTGCATCATTTTTATTCAAAATAAGCACTCATGACAATATAATCCAAACAATATAACAATAATATATATGAAATAGTAACATAAATTTTATCATCAACAATAATATATAAAAAAAAACAAAATTTACCTTAGTCAAAATGCTCCTCCAACTTTTAAAACCTATAAAAAAACATTCAAAAAGTTAAAACATGTTAATGACAATTAACTTATTGCCAATTAGAATTCAATGAAAATAAATTCAATTACCTGTAACACAATGAAAACATCTGAGTCAGGTCGTCTGCTTGGTTTTTTACTAGAAAGATAGCACGGTAAGCAATATGTAGCATCTTTTAATGGCGAATACTCTAACCATGAAGGAAATAAGTTAAACCATGTGTACTGAAATCTTCTTGGATGATCATCTTTACGAGACAACGGATAATTTTCTAGATGCATTTGATATGGACCCCATTTTAGATAAGTCATTTGTACCTCATCAATTTGATTTGGTGGGTATTATCATATTTTTGAAGACGCTTCCCCGGATCACGTTCTAAAGTATTTTCAAATTCATTATATGTAACTTTAGGAACCTTAGAGAGTTGTTTTTCGTTTTCTTCAATATTTGGATTATCATGAAGTTTCTCAATTTTAGACGACGTAGATGCATTTTTTTTCATCTTCATCACAAGCCTTCCTCTTTAAAAAAGAATCAATTCTTTTAATCTTTATCATAATTTTTCTAATATAAATTTGTCAATTTTTTACAAAAATAAAATTATGAATACCTCAAATTAAATCTTAAAAGCAAGACTCAGTATTTTAAGAAAATTAATAACTTCTAAATGATTAGCTTCCCTTACCTTAGAGTAGATTCCTAATCTTGCTCTTCTCTTACGCAACTTCAAAGCCTAAAATAGCTCTATATTCATAAATAAAAGTTTGATCAACAATTAAAGCATGATTTTATGATCTCTAACAGATAGAGATATGCCTAGAGCATAGAAAAGCCACATACAAGAGGAAAACAAATTGCTTAAAAAAAAGAAGGGAAAAATGAACTTACTCAAAAGAAGATATTATTGTTCAGTCTAAAATGTTCATTAACTCTTCAATTTTTTCGTAGTGCAATTTGATTTTGAAAATAATAAAGAAATGATAGAAATAAAATGAGAAAAAGAAATGGAAGCATGAAAGAGAAAAACCAAATAAAAAAGTATAACAAATTATAATAGGAAAAAAAGTGATTATTAAATTTTAAAAAAATTCAAAATATAAATAAAGTAATAATATATAAATAAAATAGTAATATATAAATAAAGTAATAATATATAATTTTTTTAAAATATATATGTACCACACCTAGCCAAACTCGACCAAATAAGTAAACAATGTGTATATCAAGGCAGCCAAGTTTCCAACCTTGGCCGAGTTAGCCTAAACTTGTACCGGTTTTAACCTAAACTAAACATCTAAAGGAACAACCTGCATCTCATATCACCAACATAAGCCATCAAGACAAGTAGCCGGCCTAGACCAACTACTCCAGCATATCCGGTAAGATTAGAGCCTAGGCCGACCACTCCAATGAACTCAGTATGATAGAAGCCCCCGCGTTCAATAAACCTTAAGGGCCTGGGTTAGGGCCCAGGCCCACTCACAGCCCAAGCTAGAGCCCAAGTCAAGGCCCAGCTCATGAGATGGTCAGACATCATTAATGCTCTATAAATATACGTGGACCCCAGCAATTAAAGGTATGCATTCATTAATCACTGATTTGACTCTCTGAGAGCTTTGAATTACTTGAACTTCAGAGACTCTTTTGCAGGTAACCCCTCCTAGGTTCAAGCTGACATGTATCGACTGGGAAGAGGCCAACTGAAGAGATAGCGGACTACATGGTAAGGTGATACTCGTGCCTAACTTATCTTATTTGTCCTCTGTAGGAACAATTGGCGCCCACCGTGGGGCACGAGACGAACACCTTTAGTACTCGTTTTTCTCTGAAGATGGTTTCCACCCGCAGCAGAGCTGGAGCGAACAAGCAAGCGGATGCTGGTCCCTCTAGACCTCCTAGCATCACCCCCGATTTGGCCGCCATCCTAGACGACTTAGCAAAGATGCAACAGGAACTCGCAGACCTGAAGAAGCGCAGTGCTGAAGAAATGGAGGCGTTGAGACAAGAGAACTCCCGCCTCAAGCGAAGGATCGAGGTTGATCCCAACCTGAAGGGAAAAGCCAAAGAAACCTCTGAAGCTGTGAAGTCTCCGGCTTTCCAACCTACAGAGGAAGAAAGTGAATACAATCCCACCCCCCACACCTTCACACCACCCAGCAGACACCCATTACCTCTACCCATCCCCATCAGTTTCTATCTGGTCAACCGGGGCTTACCGCACCCTCAACCCCCGCCGCCACCCTTCCTCCCACCCAGATCCCCTACAACATACCCACCGCCCTCCACACCACACATATTCCACCCTATAACCCACAATATCTTCCCACAACCCACATTCCCCCTCACAACATGACCTTCACCTTTCCCGCTATGATCAACCACCCTGTTCCACCTCACATGCCCCCTCCTCACCAGCCCAGACGCCGCAACCCATTCACGAACTTTATCGCCAACACCCCTCTCCCAGCCCAGTGAGAACCCTTCACCCTGGATCGCTATACTGGCGAAACCAACCCTGACGAGCACCTTAAAGTCTACATCACCCATGTCGCCTTGTACACGTCCCAAGACGCAGTCTTTTGCAAAGCTTTCCCCACCACCCTCAAAGGCCCTGCCCTAGAATGGTTCGCAACTCTTCCGCCCTACTCAATCGACAGTTTCGACATCCTCTCCCACATGTTTTCCACCCACTTCGCCGGAAGCCGTCCCCATCAAACCACCACCATATCCCTACTGGGCATCAGACAAGAACCTAACGAACCACTCAGAGCGTTCATTGATCGCTTTAGTAAAGCCGCCCTCCGTACACCGCACCTCAACCAGGAGATGATTCTCCAGTGCATGACTCTTACCCTACAACCCGGCCCCTTCGCCAACAACGTCTATCTCCACCCACCTGCCTCCATGCACGAACTCAAGCTGCGTGCAGCCGACTATGTCTGCATGGAGGAAATGCAAACACTTCACACCAAATTCTGCAACGACTACGCCGCCACCACCTCCAACCCCACCCCACAGCCTAACCCACACCCTGATACCCGCCCACGTGAACCCCGCAAACCTCGCTTCACCAGATACGCCCCCCTCACAGTAGCCCGTTCCCGCATTCTGGACGAAGCCCTCCAAGTCGATCTAATCCCTCACCACGCAAGACAACCACACCCCCTAACACCGACATGACCAAATATTGTCGTTACCACCGCAACCATGGCCACACTACAGAAGAATGCAAAGCACTCCAGGATAAAATAGAAGAACTAGTCCGTGCTGGCCACTTTCACCGCTTCATCCGTAGAGATGACCATTCCTCCTCCTCTCGATCTCGTCACCCCCCACGACCTGACCACAGACGTCAACCAAATGACTCCCATCACAACAGCCACCCCGTCCAACCCAACAATCAACAACCAGAGCCCGCCCACACCGACATCACCCCTGCCGACCCCCCCTTACGAGGCACCATTAGCACCATCTCTGGCGGCTTCGCAAGCGGAGGCTCCACCTCCTCTGCCAGAAAAAGACATATCCGCCATATACAATCCATCAACCATATCACCTATTCCCACCACAGACGCCGTATGGCCCCCATTGTATTCATAGATGATGACTTCCACGACCTCGACCACCAACAAGATGACCCCACGGTCATCACTGTCGAAATCGAGAATTATGCTGTTAAGAAAGTCCTTGTTGATCAGGGCAGCTCTGTTGACATCCTCTACTGGGCCACTTACCAAAAATTACAACTTCCTAACACCGCCATGGTCCCATATGATAAGCCCATATATGGCTTTTCCGGCGAACAAGTATCCACCCGGGGCTACATAGATCTCCACACCGTCTTTCGGGATGGAACCCAAACCAAAACCATCCCAATCCGCTTCCTTATTATCGATGCGCCAACATCTTACAACATCCTCCTAGGCCGTCCTTCCCTCAATACACTTGGCGCAGTCATTTCCACCCCTCACTTGGCCATGAAGTTCCCTGCCCCATCCGGTGACATCCTGACCATACACTACGACCAACGCTTGGCACGCGAATGCTACATGACAAGCTTGCGACCACAACTCTCAATCCAACAAACCAGCCATATCGAACGACCCCCTAGTTCCAACATAGCCCTATCCGGCGAAGACCTTGACCCCAAAATAGGTCGGATGTTCGCCTCGAACCAGTTGAGGACACCACTCCTCTGGAGCTTCCCAATGGTCACTCTATTAACTTAGGCACCGGTTTGAACTCTGATGAGCGTGCCAGAATCACACCTATCCTCATCAACAACACAGATCTATTAGCCTGGTCGGCAGCCGACCTCCCTGGAGTAGACCCCCAGGTGGCATCCCACAAGCTGTCCATATACAAAGAAGCCCGCTACGTATCCCAGATAAAACGCAAGCTTGGTGAAGAACGCCGACAAGCAGCCAAGGTGGAAGCCGACAAGTTACTGAGCATAAGATTTATAGAAGAAGCTCAATACACCACTTGGCTTTCCAACGTTGTCTTGGTAAAGAAAGCCAATGGCAAATGGCGGATGTGCGTAGACTACACGGACTTGAACAAGGCTTGCCCTCGCGACACCTACCCCTTACCCAACATTGATCGACTCGTAGACGGCGCGGCAGAAAACAAGGTGCTTAGCTTTTTGGATGCGTATTCAGGGTATAACCAAATCCCCATGGCCACAACAGATATGCACAAAACCGCCTTCATGCCAACTACTTCTATAGGGTCATGCCCTTTGGCCTCAAAAACGCCGGGGCAACTTACCAACGACTAATGGATAAAGTTTTCAGCCACCTAACAGGGCACTGTGTCGAAGTATACGTCGATGACATGGTTGTCAAGTCCCCAAGCCATCATCAACACGCTGAAGACCTGGCATCAGTGTTCTCTGCACTACGCCAATATAACCTTCGCCTCAATCCCGACAAATGCGTATTCGGCGTTGACCGGGGTAAATTCCTTGTTTCATGTTAACCCAACACGGCATAGAGGCTAACCCTGAAAAATGCAAGGCTATCATCAAAATGCGCAGCCCCACTACTGTCAAAAAAGTCCAACGTCTCATTGGCCGTCTCACAGCCATCTCTCGCTTCCTACCTAAACTAGCTGAACAAACCCAACCCATAATCCAACTCCTAAAGAAATCCACCCGGTTCACGTGGACTGATGACTGTGAATAAATCTTCCAAAAACTCAAAACAACCTTAACCTCACCGCCTATCCTCCACAAACCGGACACCAGCCAACCCCTGCTGGTATACATCACGGCCACCGACTATACCGTCAGCGCAGCGCTTGTTCAAGAAATAGAAGGCACACAACATCCTGTGTATTTTGTGAGCAGAACACTACAAGACCTTGAAACCAGATATCAGATGGTAGAAAAACTAGCCCTATCTTTGGTCCACGCAGCACGCCGCCTTCGCCCGTATTTCCAAAACCATACCATAACCGTTAAGACCGACTACCCAATCCAAAAAATATTACAAAAACCAAATCTAGCCGGACGCATGTCATCATGGGCCGTGGAACTATCAGAATTCAACATCCGCTATGAACCCCACGACCCCATCAAAGCCCAGTGTCTTTTAGACTTCGTCAACGACCTACAACAAACATCCATTGAGGACCAATGGACACTTCATGTAGATGGCTCCTCAAATTCAAGGGGTGCTGGCGCCGGCATCGTCTTAGAAGGCCCCAACGACATCCTCATCGAAAAATCCCTTCACTTTGCTTTCAGAACGTCAAATAACCAAGCCGAATACGAAGCCATCCTCACCGACCTTTCCCTAGCCCGTGAAGTCGGCGTCAAGAAGTTAACGTGCAAAACCGACTCCAAACTCATTGTAGGTCATCTAAATGACGAGTTTCAGATCAAAGTCCTCATCCTTCTACAATATTACCATCTGGTCCGTGCAGTTATTCAATCCGCTTTCGAACAAGTCCGCGTCGAACACATCCCAAAAACCGACAACGTTAGGGCCGACATCCTTTCCAAATTGGCCAGCACCAAGCTCAAAAACCGTAACCGATCCCTACTACAGCAAACACTATCCACACCTTCCATCACACACACTTGCCAAAACTTAACCCACACCCCAGCTAACAACGTCACCCCCTCCCAAACCCAAAACTGGACCACCCCCTACATTCAATACCTCAAAATCGGCAACCCCCCTCGACGCGGACAAAACTTGGCTGGCTAAGGCCGCCAGGTACACTATGATAGGCGATGACCTCTACAAACGCAGATATGGCCAACCCCTACTTAAGTGTGTCACAGCAGAGCAAACCCAATATATCATCAAGGAGCTACATGAAGGAATTTGTGGTTATCATTCCGGTGCACGCACCATGGCTACAAGAGTTCTCAGAGCCGGATACTTCTAGCCCACTATAGAAGCAGACTGTCAGGATCATGTTAGGAAGTGCAAGCCATGTTAGAAACACGGCAACCTTATTCATCAAAAACAAGAACAACTACATCACATACTATCCCCATGGCCATTCGCTAAATGGGGAATTGACATCCTCGGCCCCTTCTCACCCAGCAAGGGGCAAGTAAAATTCCTAATTGTAGCCGTCGATTATTTTACCAAATGGATTGAAGCCAAGCCGCTAACCACCATCACGGCCTAGCAAGTCCAGCAATTCGTGTGGAAGGACATTATATGCAGATATGGTGTACCACATACCATTATCACAGACAATGGCCGACAATTCATCGACAAGGAGTTAGCCAAATTCTACATCGGCCTAGGCATCAAGCACATCACAAGCTCTGTAGAACATCCACAAACCAATGGGCAAGCAGAGGCAGCAAATAAAGTCATCCTCGTAGAGCTCCGCAAGAGGTTGGATACCGCCAAAGGCCGATGGCTTGAAGAGTTAATAGAAGTACTATGGGCTTACAGATGCACCCCCCAATCATCAACAAATGAATCCCCATTCAGCTTAGTCTACGACGCAGACGCCATGATACCAGTAGAAATTGGCGAACCATCCCTGCGCCGAGAACTATACGACCCAACCCACAACTACCAAAACATGGCCTTACATCTCGACCTCCTACCCGAACTCAAAGAAAAAGCCCAGATACACAACCTAGCTGCCAAACAACGAGCTGCCAGGAAATACAATGCAAATCTACACCCACGATCATTTGTCGTCGGGGACCTACAATGGAGAATGGCCAGCAGCGCTAGAAAGAAGGATGACAAGTTCTCCGCCAATTGGGACGGCCCATACCGCATACTAGAAGATGCAGGAGGAGGAGCTTATCACCTAGAACAATTGTCTGGGGAAGAGATTCCCAACACATGGAATATATCCCACCTCAAGTTCTACTTCAGTTGAATGTGTATTGTAATCGAACCAATACTTGTAACCCCGGGTGTACTTTTTTTCCTCACTTAGTCTTTTTTCCCTAAGGAGGGTTTTGGCCAAGGAGGTTTTAACGAGGCACCCCTATTTTATGACTCTCTATGTGTCTTATCTCTTGCTTAATTCGTTAAAGTTCCCCACCCTTACCCCAAGTAAGCGGCCTGGGTCAAACACCCTTATCTCTTGCTCAATTCGTTAAAGTTCCCCACCCTTACCCCAAGTAAGCGGCCTGGGTCGAACACCTTTATCTCTTACTCAATTCGTTAAAGTTCCCCACTCTTACCCCAAGTAAGCGGCCTGGGTCGAACACCCTTATCTCTTGCTCAATTCGTTAAAGTTTCCCACCCTTATCCCAAGTAAGCGGCCTAGGTCGAACACCATTACCTCTTGCTTAATTCGTTAAAGTTCCCCACCCTTACCCCAAGTAAGCGGCATGGGTCAAACACCCTTATCACTTGCGTAATTCGTTAAAGTTCCCCACCCTTACCCCAAGTGAGCGGCCTGGGTCGAACACCCTTATCTCTTGCTCAATTCGTTAAAGTTCCCCACCCTTACCCCAAGTAAGCGGCCTGGGTCGAACACCCTTAACATACAATCGATTGCGTCACACATACATCACATGTAATCCAAAACCGACATACACAATAACATACAAAACCTTAATTGCATTTAAACATAAGTGCAAGAATGTACCAACGTAACAAAATGTACCAAATATTACAAACATAGGCTCATAATAATCTCGAATCAATTAAAGCCGAAATCCTATTCTGCTGTATCAACTGCTACCTCCTCGGCATCGCCCGCCTTCTTCTCGTCCTCTACCACCTGTTGCGCTTCCTCATTCCCACTGTCCTCATCCTCCTTGACCAACTTCCCATCAATAACATCCTTATTTACATCAAACCTCGAGTCCGTTACGTCCACATCTTGATGAAAAAAAGCCGTCTGCCGCAATCCTTTCTCAAACCCATTAATATGCTCCTGTATGATGTTGTTCTTCAGATCATCAAGCTCACCAACAACTTCATCATACTTGTCCTCCATGTTACCAACCTTTTCCTCTCCGCTTCCCAATCTTCCTTTGCCTTTTCCAAAGCAGCCTTTTCCTCCTCCAGCTTATCTACCTTTCCCTGCAACTCCTCCACTATTTCCCGACCACCCTCCTTCACCTCCCTCCTATAAAGCGACCCTACACGCGGGCTCAGAACTAAAGCCTTGCTCCCAAATTCAACCATTGTTCTCACAAAGTGCTCCGTATCCATGTTGTCAATAGAGTTTACGATGGTGTCTGGGAGGGTAATCGAGATATCCTTCCTCACGGATATCTCCGGCAACTCGATCAGCCCAGCCTCCGGCCCATTCTCCTCGCTAGACGACCCCGTTCCAAGCAGGGTCGCCCTTACCTTCTTCACATCCTTTCCCTTCCCGGGTCGAGGCGGAAGCTCAGCCTTCCTCTTTGTCCCACCGTGGACGTGCACCTCCACCACCGATTCTTGTAAGTTGGGAATATCAGTCTTCTTAGCCGCCTTGGCCTTAGCGGCCATTTCTTTCCTCAATGTCTGAAAAAGCGCCAGATTCTTCTTTCCAGACTGCGCCATATGCCCTGCAATAACACATCACAACTCGGATCAAAACAACTTAGCATTATTAACACAGCTTAAGTAATAAACAAATACCTTCAATATCTATTATCGGGTGCACCGAATTATAAACCCTAACTAGGTCCTTAGTGGGCAACTTATCGACAAACTTCAACAACATCCCCACCACCTCCTTATCACTAGCCAACAACTCCTCCATTCCCATGTCTTTATACCGAGAAGGGTTGCTGGTCCAACTAAAGGGAAACTTGGTACTCCCATCCGCATTCAAAAAGTGAGCTTTGTCCCCTTCCTTGACGATGACCTTGAAGTACCCATCCTTGAAATGCTTGAAAGACTGGGAGAAGGCATCTAGTCTGCTGATGCTAGGGCGACTTATCAACGATAACCAAGTAGCCGACCACCGAGGTCTAGTGTCGTAAAAATACAAGATAGCGTAAGGAGTGGGCTCCAAGTATAAAGACTGGCACAAAATGCGGAAGGCCTGCAAATAGGCCCAACTGTTCGGATGTAGCTGTGTAGGTGCCATATTCAATGCCCGCAATACGCCCATAGTAAAATCATCTAGCGGCAATCGCACATGAAGTTGAGAGAAGTGGCACATGTACATGTAGAAAAACTTTTCAGTAGTCCCCTCCTGCCCATGGCATACCCGGTCGATAGCACTGACCCTCTCCAGAGAAACAATGCCCCTACTGACACCCTTGGAGATAACAGGTGTGCAATTCAACCAAGAATTCAGTAAGCGGGACCACCTGAACAAAGACGATTGATCGCGAACATCAGCAGCCACCCACCCGTAGCCGCCTTTCGCCGGCCTGTTGCTCTCCTCCAACTCTTCGGGGGGATCCTCCCGAACCTCCCTCACAACCTCCATTGGCATCCCACTTGTAACAACCCCAGAACTCGTACCCTCGTCATCAAGCCACCTATCTTTACTCCTCTCCGACTCGGTACTCTCGCTACTACTAGACGTAGACATGCTATAACTACTAGACATACCTGGTTTTGTTTTTACGAGAAGATGTCGGTTGAAATTAGGAACTAGTCGAACAGTATTACGCGCACAAGATCTCTGAATTCAGGATTCTCGCAAATGAAACAAGTAACCCCTCATCTGTTTCCAAATCCATATTTATAGTCCATGATCCCAAACGACGAAAACTCTTCCCGCCAAAATAATGCCCCAGACCAATCGACACCATCATTGCGAAGGATATGACACTTAAAAACGACGGCGCCAAAACTTTTTCGATTTGACCACTGACACCCTTCACCTACCTTCTGACGGTTACCACTTCTTAGCCTTAACACTGTTCACCACACTTAAAGGCTGGGGGACTGGTGTATCACACCTAGCCGGTTCCGCTAGCATACCAACATATATCACCCTTGACCGACAACTCATATCGGATAAGGCTGGGGGACTGGTGTACCACACCTAGCCAAACTCGACCAAATAAGTAAACAATG
>Ga0209589_1002368_pt1 | contig 32589 bp, 8 predicted proteins | sample CowpeawhiteBW_FD_187525 | JGI IMG/M metagenome (GOLD analysis project Ga0209589, IMG submission 187525) | Root nodule microbial communities of legume samples collected from California USA - Cow pea white BW (SPAdes) (version 2) | ecosystem: Host-associated > Plants > Roots > Nodule | place: USA...
TTACTGATCATCAGGTACGCTTTCGCAAACTGCTCTTGTTATTAGGAACTACTCTTAATATTACAATAATATATTATATCGATAATTTGATGCTTCTTATGATTTATTTTGAATTCATAATCTAACAGTTATACCATATAAATGGAATAAAAATTTATGTATATATTCACTTACTAATAGGAAAAGCAAAAATAAATGGTTGGAATTTTGAAAAAAAAAATGAATGACTCGACTTTAAAGTTAAGGAAGTGGAAATGACAAGAAAAAAAAATGCTAGCTTATCTTGTTTTGTTATCTTTGTGAAAATGACATAGGGTACGCTAGCATCATTTTAAAAGAACAAATACACTTATAATTCAAACATTAAAAAAATGTATTCTTTCGTATCATATCCAACAACTACGAAATATAATTTAAATTAAACACTTATCACTACCGGTGCATTGAATTAGACTCGAATTTTACACATACCATATGTCTTTTCACTCACATAATCAAAGTTCCTTTATTGTGGGATACAATTCTTTCTCACAACTCACTCACCTCCATCGACTCTCACCATCTAAATGTCTTTCTCTATGTGAGTTTGATAAATAGGAAAGTCAAGATAATCTCATCAAGAAATCACCATTCAATGCATGTCCTAGAACCACACAAAATAGTGTTTCCTCCTTGAAAATAACTACATTCACATCACATATACATCAATAAACATTCCACAATAAATTATGGCTCATGCCCTAACTCTACTTGACCTTTCACACATACACTTTAACTTATTAATTCGAAAAATAGCAAAAAGAAACGCAATTGGATTCTGAAATCTATTGTTATTTCCCATCTCCAAATCATCCAAATAATTATAGTAATGACAATAACTTTAATAACCTTAAGTAAAAGACTATAAGGAGACTTCATAAACTGAACAACCAAATTCAAAGAAGAAAATTGTAAATTCTAAAACACTTCCTTCAACAATTCCCATAACTGTATAACAATAGAATAGTGAACGAACAAATGATAGAAAAGTTCAACATTATTACCACACAAAGAACACATAGAGCATAAAACACTTCTTTTTATTTAACCTCCAAATAATAAGTAAACGACCATACAACAATTTTTAAAGAACTAAATTTTTAACTAGTGGCACCTGATGACTGTTTCTCAACAACCATTTCCCAATAAGTGTACTGGTACGTAATAGTATCAACAAGTGTTGTATCCACAAGGATTTAGCAAATATATTGGTAGTTTAATTTTTAGGTTTTATGTTTGTGATAGAGAGTGCAAGTAGATATTAGATAGATTAAGTGGAGTAAGGGCTATGAATTGATTTCGTCTCATCTTCTTCTACTACACCACTACCATCTTGTTTACTTTGTAAATCATTCAATGTCTTGGGAGTACTCTTTTTATGTAGATCTTGGTTCATCCTTGATACACTATAGAATCTAAGGACTCCAAACCCAGTGTCAAAAAAAATTCGTATTTTAGGTATTGTAACATCCCGTCAGGATATTACGGATTTAAATAAATAAAATAATTAAAATCATAAAGACGTTGCATTTATGAATAAACTTCATTTTCCAAAAGCGCAAAAAATTTAAAACTTTATTATTTTTATAAAGTATCCATAATCTAGAATTTCAAAAACTGAAAGTCTACTCAAAATAGGCCATGAGCCTTTACAATTTATTTCATTTCAATGATAGAAAACATAAATATAAAAATCCCATGTTATCCCTCGCTCCGTGTCTAAGCATCACCGGCACCACCTGCATCAACATTCTCTGCTCACGTGTACCAAGCACACGATAATCGCCAAACACAAACAGATAGGCTGAGCTTAATGAAACCAACATACAAACAAATTGATATACATATAATCAGCCATTTATATATTTTATGCAAAGATCCAAAATAAAGTATCTCCCTCTATTCTATACCACCTAGCCACAACCAGATCATTCGTGTTTTACCTCTTTTAGTGATTACCCCAAGGTAATTTGCTGCCAAACCTATCGATCACAACCGATAGAGCACGTGCGGGAACAATTGCTACGGATCATACACCGTAACGCTAAGTGGAGTTCCCATATACGAACATAGTTCGTAACGTCCCAAGACTACCAAACTCGTCAGCTAATTACTGAGGAGGGCAATCCATCTGGACTCATCTGTACTGGCCACAACCAGCACACTCACACCGGTAACACTCGCCAACCTGAGCTCAACTCAAGGGTTCCTCGTGTTCATCCGCCATCTCGATCTCAACTCGAGGGATGCCATTCCGAGCTCAACTCGAGGAATGCTACGTGCTTAACCCCTATCCCGAGCTCAACTCAAGGGATACGTTCCGAGCTCAACTCAAGGAACCCAACAATCTTACCTTTGAAGCATCACCAAAAGTCTCGTAGATCACGCCTACAAAGTCCAATGATCAGGACTTGCAGCAGCCAAATCGCCTAGCGGGGGACACGTACCGCTAAGCACTAACAGCTTCCAAACTGTCTGGCGGGGGACGCGTACCGCCAGGCGCCAAGCGTCTCAAAACACGTAAACACAGCAGCCATCGCCTGGCGGGTCAACCCCCCACCGCCAGGCGCCAATGCTCCAGAAGCCCACTGTTTCTGCTCCTATCGCCTGGCGGGATCTCCCGCTCCACCATGCGCCACTCACACCAGGAACCCCCTGTACACTGGCTATCGCCTGGCGGTCTCGACTCTGTCGCCAGGCGCCCTGCACTACAAGCGTCCCTATTTTCTCACTGTCGCCTAGCGATCTCGACTCCGCCACCAGGTGCTACACCAGTATCCCCATCTGTACTGGTTTTTAACTTGTATGATAGGTTCCAGTCCCCATTCATCAGTTATGTTCCGTCTAAGAGTTGTGAAGTATACTAATCGCAGTCTATACTCCAAACTTTATCATACACAAACTATATTAGCACTACTCAATCAATATAATTTTCACTTACTTGATCACCTTTATCTCTCTAAATCCACTAGAACATAACCCAACCTTTGACCAAAACATAACCCAATCCAGCAATGCCACAACACTCCCAGCACTTACTCACGTTGTTTATTTATGGAACCCCTAGTGTCTTTCCTCCAATAGCCCACACTATCTTCTTTTCCTCCTTATTAGCATATCCTAAGTTTGGATACTTACAATTTGATTAATGTTCATGAAGTTAACCCACCACCTAAACGATTATGCGCATATGAGCCTATACCATTACTGTTTCATTCTATAATTCAGTTCTATAATCTGCATAATTAATCTTCTCAACATCAACAATATAATCCATTTTCCTCTAGACTATTCATGCATCAATCACTCAAATTCTAGGATCATTCATTTTCCTAGCATTGGCTTCGTACTAATCTCACTTCCAAGAACACAATCACCTCCTCTGCATTTCTCAGTCTCACGAATCAATTAATCCGTACTGACACCTGGCGGATCTGCAAGCAACGCCAGGCGATGCACAACATTCAGGAAAATTCCCAACGCTTACAGCACCCTCAAGCCACCAAATACTCCCACCCTCATGTTTTTATGGTTTCCATCCAAATTCTCACTCGAAATAACCTTCACAGCCTAAAACACACAGTCTACTTACCTTCATTGCCAATTTCCCGAATCATTAATCCAACCTTTTCCTTACTACCACAATTCCAGTTTATTTTTCTAGCCTTAAAACCTACCTTCACTGTTCCATTCAATTACACTTCTTATATTATGAAATCAAATTGTCATTTGACTCCCAATTCTCCTTTTAATCCATGAACCTAGCTTTCCCTATAATCAGAATTAGCCCAAAACCCAGAAATAGCAAAATGAGTCAACTTGCCCCGCGTCGCCTGGCGGTTCAGCCAATATTGACAGGCGCTTCATTCAACAGACCCAGAATTGGGTAAGACGCCATGCGTCGCCTGGCGGTCGGGAGTGTGCTGCCAGGCGGTTCCTCTTCCAGGAACCAAGAACACGTACAAATGCATGTATCGCCTGGCGGTGATTCATCACCCGCTAGGTGGTTTCTGGAAAATTCCAGAAACGCAGAATTTCAAGAATAAATAATGTACAAACATCTAATTTACCATCAATCACACATTAATAACAGTATGAATAAAATTACGGAGTCTAGCTCCCCTAACCTAGATCCTTTTGCTTTAAAACCTTGACACTTGAGAATTTCCAATGATCAACTATGGCCTCCCTTTTGGCTTCCTCTCAATTCAGTCCCAACTTCACTCAAAACTCACCAACCTCAATAATTTTCGTGCTCAGTTTCTGGTAAAGGATCAAAGAGGAAAATACCATTTAATTGATTGTTAATGGCCATTCATTGTCCCATTATGGGCTGTTTTACAGCCACTCTTGGCTACTAGCTCCTTAGGGTTTACGTTAACCCTTCACATTCAAGCTAAAACCAAAATAAGGTTTAACTTAGGTTCTCCAAGGTTTGAACCCACACCCATGCACATACCAAGCCAATGTCAAACCATTCAACCAATTCATATTATTCCGCAGCATGATTATCATATATTTAAAACAATAACAAATAATAACACAAAATTGACATAATAGGACTTGAACCCAAGTTCTCTCACACAATCAAAGTACTCTCAACCACTTGAGCGAGTACTTTTCCACGTAATACCAATAAGAATTTAATGTCATAAATACTCTTCCCACCCGCATTTATTAATTATTTATTTATTTAATTAATTAAATTCCACGGGTCTTACAAGTATCGGCTGATAAAACTCGCAACGAGTATCATAGTATTCGTAACCTTGCATACCCGTACTCGCTATACTCTAATTGAAATTAAAAAAAAAACTATTAAATCATTAACACATTGATCTTAAATGAGTTATTTTTTATCAATTGATTTTAAAAAATCTCCATTTATTTGTAAATTGTCATTCAACACTATTTAAATGAGTATTATGCACTTTGTTTAAAATTTATGAATGTTATGCATTGTATTTTTATTTGAATTTATGGTTAAAATATGTTGCTAAATATTAAAATTTTCTTTTGTAAATACCTACGGGTACCCGTTGATATTAAAAAAAATGCGGGTACCCACATAGCGGATACCTGCACGGATCTGAGTACGAGTATGGAACATATATTTATCCAACGGGTAAGGTACGGGGGAGCTATTACTCGTACCATACCCACTCCGTTGACATCTCTATATATATATAACCACAATCTCTCTAATCGGTCATATAACCCATAAGAAAAAAATATATAACTTAATAGTGGTATCAGAACCGATGGTTCGAGGTGACTAAGCGCATAACCATAACAAAAAGGGGTAACCATACACCTAAGGAGAAATATACCATATGAAAAAAGAGAAAAAAAAAAGACTCATCCTTGAGGGAAGATTGTTGGGAATAGTCCAAGTGTAAGTCAAAGTCCCACATTGAATAGAAAAAACAAAGTTAAACACTATATAAGATGAAAGACAAGACCATAACTCCATTGCCTTAAGATTTTAGGGTAAAAGTGGTATCATATGTTTTATATGTGTAAGATCAATGTCATATATATAGATAGAACCACAATCTCTCTAGTCGATGTTGTGATCCATTCAGCGGCAGAGCTTATTAGGAGCTGGGGGTGGCCATGGCCCCCACAAAAAATTCAATTTTTTTATATTATATATATCGGTAATTTTTTAATTTTAAAATTATATATAATATATATTAAAAATTGGTAGAAGTTAAATTAAGTATTTTGTTATATATTTTATAAAGCATAACATTCAATGTTGATAAATAGTAAAACGTAAAATTAAATGTAATAAAGAATACAAATATTTATTAATATATTTTTTTTATTATATTTTTAATTTTTCACAAATTATATTCATCTCACGCTCTCACATTTTCTTTTTGTCCTATAAAATAAAGTTAGATACAAACTCATTATTTATTTTTTTTTAATTTCTCATTTGTTCTCTTTTATTCATGAAGAAAAAAATGTAATTCTATCGTCTCACTTGATACTAAAATATTTGTTTAATAGTTAGCATTATTTTTTATCTCATGGACCGTATATTCGATCTTTATGAATATGGGAGAGAAAATATTGTATTATATGTTTTTTATAATCATATTTTAATTATAACTTGATTAATATAAATTTTTCCTTTACTAGCTCTTAATTTTTTATTTTGTAATGGAATTATGATAAATTATTTTTTAATCTTAAACTTAAAAAAATATGTATATTGATGAAGAATAAAATAATATATTTATTTTTAAAAGTGATAAAAAGAAAGATATGACTATGAAAGTTAGACAAAGTTCAACTTCTTTACGTATCCCGAATTAGAGTAAACCTTTTTTAAGGTTAAGGAAATTACAGGTGTGAAGTTTCATATTAATTATTTAGAACATGTTCATATTTACATTAAAGAAAAATAGTTGAAAATTTTAGTTTTGATTCAATTATTGATGGGCTCAAAAATTTGAAGGAACCAAAGACAATCCTTTTATATATGTGTAATTTCTTTTATAGTTACAATTATACTAAATTACTAAACTATGTATTGACTTCTATTGAGTTAATGACAATAATTAAATATATAAATTTTGAGTATATTATTTGTGCTCTCCCAAAATTATTGGTCAAGATCCGTCACTGGATCCATTACTCTTAAACTTGTTAATCTAAGTATTAGATTAAATTATATGTTAGTCTCTTGTAGAATATATTCCATACTAATCTTTCAAAAAGTGTCAATTAATATTTTATTTATTGAATATCATTTGATATATAAATTCTTGGGTGTTCTATATGAGTTTTGTAAATGTGGTTGATGGAATTTGACTGTGTTTAGATTACTAGTCAAAATGTTTTCTTTATACGTGCATTTTTGGAATGTTAAAAATTTATTTCAATAGTTTAACCTTTAATGTGTTGCTTGATAACCTTTAATGTGTTGCTTGATGATCTATTATGAATGTATTACGTATACGAGCACATATATAGATGCAAGTACAAGAGTAACATCTTGAAGAAATTAAATTTTATTTTAAATTCTCTTTTTTATAAAAGAAATATTATATTGATATATTTGTTTTGTTATGTTTATGATATATTTTGAAATGCTAAATACTTTTTAGAGACCTTGTATTTGATTTATAGGAAAATGAAGGTTTTATTTTATTTTTATATAAATGATGTTTTAATAAATATTGTGTGTAGAAAGAGTAATGACTCATGGACTATGATGCAAGAATACGATACGTTGATACGTTTATTTTGAAAATAATAAGATATGATACGTGATAAATACGTTATATATGAATATTGAAATGTGTACAACAATTGTTAAAAACATAATAAATATATGATTGTTATTGTGTGAATCCAAATTAAAACCTTGATAGCTAATGTTAGTGATAAATTTAGAAACCAATTTATAATAAAAAATATTTTATTTATCAATTTATAGACTAATTATAATTTTTTGAACTATTTTAGTTACCAATGATGTTTAGTTTATAAATTTGTATTTAAATTGGTCACTATAGTGACTAATTATTTTTTGTCACTAAAATTAATTATTATTCAAATATTTTCTTGTAGTCTATTACGACTTCATGAATTAGATACTTTATTGATAAATATTGATAAAATATTCTAAAATATCGGATACGAATACGTGTCAGACACGGATACGTAAGCCAAATTAAAGTATCGGTACATCATAATATAGAATTGTCCCCATATACTTTTGTCCTGTATATTCTTTTGTTGTCTATTGATTTTAGATGGTTACAAGCTTGAAAATAAATGTATGAATATAAATAGAGTTAGGTACGAAGAGTCTCCTCATATAAATTTTCATCAGAGTAAGCCTAACACTAGAAAAAAGTTTAGTTTAATTGAAATTTAACTTTAACTTTAACGAGGAAGATCTTTTTTATCTTTTGAACTTTAATATATGTTGGACGGTAATAAAAAAAATCCAAGACAATTACATTAAATTTTTATATTACAGTAAATAAAATTTATTTATACAATTATAGCAATAAAATTACAATATGATAATGAGGTAGAAAATAAAAAATAATTATATAAAATATATCAAAATAATATTCTAAATGATACAAATAAACAACAAATAAAAAAAATAAAAAAATATCAAATGTGTGTCTTAGAAACAATTTGAGAAATTATTGAGTGAAATCGCAAAAAGAAAAAAAATATAATTAAGTGTATGATAAGATAAAAAATATGTTAGAAATCTAAAAAAACTTTTCAAATATCAACATAGTCAATGACTGAGAAATAAAAGAATTCTTCAAATGAAACAAAAATTAATAATAATAGAGTAAATAAGATAATTTTTTATATTATCTAGTAAATGAAATGTTTATGCTATTGAACACTTAAATTAAGAGTGTTAAACATTCTCGTGTCAAAGGAAAATAAAATAAATATTAAATATTAAAAAAGAATATAAATATTTAAATGTGAGATATAAAAAATATTAAATTGACATACATCATTTGAACATAATTACATAAAGGTTATGAATAAGATAAAAAATATATTGGAAATACGAATAAATTTCATGACAAAATAAACAATTAAAAAATAAATAAATAGAAAGTGCGTAGTAATATATATATATATATATATATATAATATTACTTAATTGATTATAAATATTTTAATAATTTAAACAGGAACGATAATACGATGGAGATACATATTATGACGGATATAAAGACGAAGTCGAAGTGAATATATAAATTCACATAGTCATCCACATATCTAATTGAAAAAGTTAAAGATTTTCTATTCTCGTATCCGTAACTAATAAATGTGAAAATTCTGGCCAAAAGAACGAATTCGATAAATAATCACATGGACAAATTTATTTTTCAATCCTACTTAAAAACCGATAATCTAGACAGCTAATAATGTTAAATTACATAAGTCCAATGTTCTTTTTGTTCCGACCATTTTTAGTACCTAAACAATCATGAATTGCATTCCATAGATGAAGAAACATGTCTCTTCTATCACATCAATGATCAAAAGTTTCAAAGGTGTTGAAATACTACAATATCATACAGTTACAGTACAAAGAAAATTGGTAGATGCTAACTCATTCATTGAAACCATTCAAACTAAATTAGAACACTTTAACTGACCTCACCTGATAAAGTGGACAGACAAGAATGATAGGATAGTCTAGGACAGTTTGTTTGGCACCGACGGTCCAGATGTAATATTCCACCATTTGAAAATAGATAACTCTATAATTGATGAAATTCTAAAACTTTAAACAAAAAATACATGTTAATATTATCTAGTATAATTATTTGATACCAATTGACAATTTATTTAAAGCCTTAGAGAGGAATACAAATATTAAGAAAAAATAGATGAAAAGAAACAAGGTTTAATAGTACTTTAGTTTCAATATTTATTTGATTGATTTAATGTGATTTTTTTAATATTCTTTTGCCCTTAATGCATTTTCATTAAATTGGTATTAACATTATTTAAAAGATGATAACGTCTTATTGTCTTGTCACCCTTCTTCTCTTCCATTGTGGTTTATTTCTTTTGGCTTTGTGCTTGTGATTTATCGATATTTTGGATGGGCAAATAAACTAAAGGGTAAAATCCTTTGCTTAATTTCACATTATGGTTTGTCATACTGTACTGTATGGCTCAGCAGATCGGCTGAGCAGATCAAAGACAAGCGGTCGCAGGCCGCCCATTATAGACGAATCTCATATTGGACTCTAAGGTGACTGGTCCATCGGAGTCTCAGCTCTAAACACACTAAATCGACTACCCGTCGGCCATACAAATTAAACACTCCATCCGCTTTCATTTTCAATTGCACTTTGTCTACACCTTCATGGAGACCCTCACCTATAAGGACACCCGTCAGGCCGAACGACCCTCGGTCGGTCGGCCAAACCAAAACCTGAACCAATCAGTTAGCCATTAATTGAGATAAAACAAGTCAGTATTCAAAATTAAAAAGCAATTGAGCCATGATTAAGGAACCCTAATCATAGGCCCACACCGGAAACTATAAATAAGGGCCCAAGGTAGGTTGGTGAGGATCTTTAATTTATTCGCATTTATTACAGCAGTTACAATTATCTATGGATCTGCCCTAACTAACTTAAGCATCAGAGCCTTTTAGACAGGTACTCTCCAATCGCCCCCGCCTGACCGACCGGAGGAGAACATTTATTACAGCAGTTACAATTATCTATCGATCGGCCCTAACTAACTTAAGCATCAGAGCCTTTTAGACAGGTATTTCAAAATCGCTCGCCCTTTTTACAATTATCTATCAAATGGAGGATTTGACGAATTAACTGAGGAAAACACATATAAAGGATTAAAGGATAATTTAAGTGTTGACAGTAGGTGCTTGGTTCCTACACCCCGAAACACATACTAAAAACTATCAAACACCATCTAGTATAGTTGTAGTTAATTTTATTTGGATGGAACGAGTGTAGTGTTAATGTTTATTTAATATTTCTTTTATTTAAATTAATTTTTAGAAAATCTTTCTGTTTTAAAAATATTTTTCATATAAAAATAAAAATTTATATAGTTATTATATATATTTTTAAGAAATCAAGATCGAGATATTTATTTCATATATATAATTTATAAATAAAACAAAATAAAAATTCCTTCGTACACGTATTTCAAAAATCTTTAAAATCCTAATATATGTAGAGTATAAAGAAACTCTTAATGAGGGAGAAAAGAGAAATGAAAAAATGGTGACGGAAAAAAAAAAAGAGAAAAAGGAAAAATGGTGGTGGAAGTCGGATGGTGGAGAAGAGAGGAATAAAGGAGAAAATGGTGGTGGAAGGTGGTTAATGATAATGAGAGAATAAAAAAAACTGATACGTTATCATATTTTAAACAGTATTAATACAATTTTAACATAAAAGACAACATCTAATCCTTTTAAATAAAATAGAACTTAGATTAAAAATAAATAGAATCAATCCAACCAAAATACTAACCAAAATTCCAACTAAACCAAAAAATAAGCTAAAACCATTAAATGCTTATATAATAATACTATATATAAATAAAGGGAAAGACTGTAAAATAATTATGAATTTATAACTTTATAAATTTGGAAATATAAAACAACTACCTTTGAAATACTTGAAGTAAATTATATTGTGGTCCTAACATCCTTGCTTGCTTATCACAGTTTATGTTAATAAAGAATGACTGTGAAGGACTCACAAATATTTATAAGAAAAAAAAAAACACAAATACAAAAAATATAAGTAAAAATAGTCCAAAGACAGTGCCATCCATGCCTTTCGCAATACATGTGGTTTTGCTTCAAAACAATGACACGTGCTATGGTGTAGGAGCCTAAGCCTAAGCCTATGTATATACGATTACGAGATAATTAACATATAAATAATAGGGATTGATTATTGAGGTTGAAAATTAATGCTATAAACTAATAACAATATTAAGATAATCTTCTTCATATAGTAAATTCATTCGATCATCAATTCATTTACTTCTAAATTATATGATTTATTCCATTTATGACTTCGATATTTTTATTCTCATCTTTTATTTTTTGAGATAATTTAGTATGAATTATTAATTAATGTATCACTGTCTTTTTTTTTCTAAAAAAATCAATGATTCATCCTAAATCACGTGAAGGAATCAAGAAATAGAATTAACAAATGAGAGTTATAGTATTATTTTTCTATTTTAAAATCATTTAATAAGCATCGCACGTATAAACTAACGAGATAAAAGTAAAGCTGCATGGATCTGCATCCAAAGTTAGTTCATCCTACAAAATATATATATCTAAATATTCACATATCAATGAACGTAATTAATGAATAATCAAACTTATCTTACACTGATCCCCATTTGTGTCAAATAGCATATTCCTCCAAATTAGCCAGTAATAAGGTTGTTCTCCGGGAGTAGAGGCTGGACCACTAATCCCCATCAAAAAATAAAATAAAAATTAATATCAACTTTCAACTTTGAAGTTTAGTTAAATTTATCTAGGGTTCTTATCGTTTCACAGGAGAAAGTTTATAGTTTATACTAATCTCATAATTTAACACTATATATTAATTTTATACATAGATGCGAACCTCATCTAAAAACGATATAATAGTAGTATAAAAGTAATGATGATGATGAAATGTGTGTATTGATTTCATAGTCATATGACAATGGTGATAATGTGAGTATTAAACTGGGGCATTACAGGGTAAGTGGCAACAACATAGGCATTGGCTCCCTCAAGTGTAGACATGTATTAATGTAGGAAAAGTTGAGCATCTTGAGGTTGGGGGAGAATCATAGGTATGAATTGGTCAACAATGAATGGTTGAAAATGAGAGAGAAGGGAATTAGGGTTCAACATCTAGGGTTGGTCGCCTCTCAATGTGAGACAGCTACTTTTTTAGGGTTTTATTTTCTTTAGTAGTAACGCACGTTTGCGTGTCAACTTGGATCTTCTATGTACTGCCGAAAATGACATACACTTCTTTTCGTTCATGGCTTACATCTGCACCCTTTGCCACCACTGCATTGCACCTGTCAAAAGGCCTCCAACTCAATTTTTTCTAACTTATTTATGGAAATTTTCGTATCATTATATAACTAAGATTTAATTACTTTTTGATATTTCTTTTCGTTGTGAATTCTCTATTTATTTTAGTCTCAATTTTATTTAAATTTTTTTATCATTTTTTATAAATTTTTTTAAATTAATCAACATCAAAACTGACACTATGATTATGTTAACTACACCAATAAAACAAATCATCCTTATTAATAGTTTCAATTTTAATAAAAAATCTTTTAACAAAAAAGACTAAATTGTATAAATTTTTCAAAAATCATGACCAAATTAAAACTAAAAGAGACTACAGAATCAACTTGACATTGTTGAAAAAAATAGAAAAAAAAAGTAATTAAACCTATAATTAAATTATAATATAAATCATATTTAAATCTTATTTTATAAGATGATTTTATAAGATATAAATATACTTATCATAATAATACATTTGAAATTTATTCTCATAAAATTTGTTAAGTTATATCACTTGTTATTATGTTTTTGTTCAATTATTTATAGACATCCAATCTTAGGTTCAAGTGAAAATCCTACATCGATAAGAAATATGACTAGAAATGTAAATAAAATGACCATTTTACTAAACGAATTTGTAAGATTATGTGAGATATGAATTTATTTATTGCAATTTATAAGACTGAGTAGACATAATATATGTTTACTAAATAAGCTCATATATTTTGAACTTTGAAATCATCTCAAAGTACATCTACTATTTGTTATTACATCAAATTTTATTAAAATTAATGATTCTTTTCAATAAATGTTTATTATTATTTTAACTTTATTAAAAATTATAAAATTAGGAGAAAGAGTTAATAAACAAGAGACTAGCCAAAATTGTAATTTTTAATAAATCATATATATATATATATATATATATATATATATATATATATAGAGAGAGAGAGAGAGAGAGAGAGAGAGGTACATTTCACTATCAATCTTACCCTTATTAATATAAATTATTTTATTAATTGTTCTATTCTTTAAATTATATATCTATTTTTTTATAATTATTTTTTAAAAATATGCTAATTAAATTTAATAATATTTTTATTATAATAATAATTATAATAATTAACTTTTTATTTTTTTTATAATCATAAAATAAAAGTAGATACACGTTTGTTTATAAAACGAAAATTCTTATGTATGCTTTTGTTGATTCTTTGAAATGAAGTAGATGCATGTACAAGGATTTTAGTTTAGATTAATATATATTTGAGTTCGAAAGAGAGAAATTCAAATGTAAGATGATTATTTATAAAGGTGATATTTGTTATAATGGGATACAAATTTGAATCCACTATTTGTTCATCAACAGTCTAATACCCTTTATTATCATCATCATTACATAACATTGTTAACTGTAATTCAACTTTTAGTGCAATTTGTTCATACCAAAACATGAGTGGACTCTGACTACACTAATTTCACATCTTCAATGTGTAAAGTAAGACACAAAATTCAAATTCATTTCCTCATCAAAACACGACATCGTTACTTTTACTCCTTTAACGTTGTTAAGAAAAATGTTTCTTGTAACAAAAACATTGAACCATGGATTATGAAAATTGAAACCTTCTGCTGTAATGTAAGACCTAAATATTATTTTAAGTCATCATTGACTTAGATATATATATATATTCGTTTGGTTTCAAAGCATGATTTAATAGAAAAATTCACCGTTTGCTTCACATCCAAGAAATTAACAGCTAGAGTCATTCCAAAGAATATTCTCTACATCGCAAAATTTCAATTTCAAATCAACTGAGTTTACAAAAACAGAATCATTTAGGATACCTTCCCCCACGTTCTGTGGGCTTCGTTAAAGCTAATATAAAGTAGAAGGAAAAACATTCCTAAAAATTGTGATGAAAATAATCACCTTAAATGATCAGTTATGAAGCTCATTTTGCCCCATCAATTTATTCATACTTTATTTTCATTAATCTTATTACATAAAGTATTCGTTTACATCTATAATAATATATAAAGAAAGATTCTTTTTTTCGTGTCACATTTCAAAATATCAATTTTACCCTTTAAAATATAATTATTTATTAAATCTTTATAAATTGACCATTACTTTTACAATCTTTTTTTTCTCTATTTATCAACAATTATTTTCTTATTTTTTTTTTATATATTTCACTTTATTTGTAGTAAACATAATTTTATTTTATATATTAACTTAATGACATTATATTATCATCACATATTAATATAATATCACGCAAATTTAAAAAAATGCTTACATACAGACACGATAACACATGTATGTACACTAGTGTATATAAAAATAGTTTAACATCATTTCTTTTTAATTATAAAAAACTACTTACAAGTAATTAATATTTATATCATCAATAATATATTATTGATTTTTATTTTATATATATATATATATATATATATATATTATAATTGCTTACATTTTCCTTTTCAAATTTAAATAATCTTATTTCTACTGAAAGATTCAAAATTTTAAACATGATACTAAGGATTCAATTGTTGAATTAAATTAATCATTTTTTAAGATTCAACGAAGTATAGGTGGAGAGTTTCATATTAAATCTTTGAAACTTTTCAAGGAAAATGTTCTCAAATATGAGAATATCCAATGAGTGTAAGAGATAAAAACTTATTTAAATTGAGTTTCATATTAAATACAACTTTAAAACTGTCATTTTTTTCAAAGAAAAACCTATAAAGAGATTTCAATACTAAGTTATATATATTTTTGTTATATCAGTGACAATAATTAAATATATAAATTTTGAGCATATTATTTTAACTTCTTCAAAAATTTGATCAAAATCCGTCACTAATGAAACCTAATTACACATAGTACTTTTGATTGTGGCAATTATTTTAGAAATCATATTTGTAATTATTTTCAATAAGTAGAATAATATAAAATGATTATAGCAAATATATATTTGATAATTATGAGGAGGAAATGGGAAAATAAATGGGAATTTGCAAAAACTCAGCAGCAGCCATATGCCTACAGCTAAAAATGACCAGGTTGTCAATTTAGATTTCAATGTCATACCTTCATCGTAATCAAAATATATTTAAGAAAATCAAATCATTCGGGACAACCTAACACAGAATAAGATGAAATATTTTATGCCATATTTTACGCTAATGGATTTAGATTTCAAAGACTTAAGTAACATTGCATGTTGAATGCATTCTATTTTTTCTTTCTTATTATATATTATAGATTTTGAAGAGCTTGTACCACATAAAAAAAAATTAAAGTCGATACAAACTTTATTTTATAAACTTGTAGGAATGTGTAAGTAAGTCGAGCTAATTTTTTTTTTTTACGATAAATTTAAAGCCATTCGCTACCTTATCTTAGTAAGATGTTATGTTTTATGTCACTAATTATTATTAGTTTTTTTTTTAATTCTAAATTTAAAATGTTTAATTCTTTTATCTATTTATTAAAATGTTCTTCCTTATAGCAATTGAAGAATTACATCGAATAGTGTTGGAAGTGTCACATCTACTAGAGATAAGACCAATTCACAATATATAAAATGAGTGCAATCTTGGAAGTGTCACATCTATTAGAGATAGGGTCAATTTACAATATAAAGTGGGTACAATCCTCACCTTATAAGTTGGTTTTGTGAAGTTGAATCATACTTAAAGTTCACTTTTAACAAATTAAAATATTAGAATGTATCAAAGGATTACTTTTAAATAGAAGTGAAAGAATATATTTATTTCAAATAGAGACGATGTCAAATTATAATTTGTAAATAATTTTTATTTTCATGTTATTAATTTATGATAGTTTTGGTTTGAATGCTTCAAAAATGTAATATTGTTTTGAAAATGATTTCAAAAAGCACTAGAATAATAAATTAAAGAAAATTGCATAGGAAATAAATATTAATTGAGAGGCGTGGTGATTTTGGATGAGAAAGTGGCTATGACGGCTTCCATTGTTGTCTTCGTAATCTTTCTTTTTATTTTGCACACCAACCTACAGTGTTTACAGAGTAGAAAAATAATAGAATAGTTTATGAACAGTGTCCATTATTTTAGGTATAATAATAAAACTTGTGATCATGAGATTGTGACTTTTCAAAAGAATAATGACTCTTCCCTACATATGTAGGGAAATTCACCTAACTATTCTTGCTGCATCGTGATATATATATACACATATATTAAAAATTTTTAAAAAAGGGAAAAGAAAAGAAGAAAAAAAGGAAAGAGTTGAAGGATGATGCACTTATTATGCAAGAGTTTTTTGTCATATACAAGTGTAATAATTTAATTTACTTTTTATATTCTGATATTTTTTTTATTAATTATTGATAAAAAAATGTAAGATAAAAGAAATATTTTCTAACTCATGTTCAATTTCTCAAAAGTTAATTCACTGAATATTTGTATGCATAATCACACAAGTCAAGAGACTTAAAAATATGACTTTATTTAGGCACTGAAAATGTAAATAATTAACAATAACAAATCATGATAAATGATAAGTTTGTTTAACATTCAAAACAAATTTTGTTATTAAACCAACTTTTGCATAGATAATATATATATCCCCTAAACTCAAAGGAAAGCACCAAGGAATATTAAGACATTATTATAATGTTAATAAAAGCATATGATAAAAAATTAAAAAAGTTAATATAGCCTCTTTCAATTTTCATATCATAATGATTTGACTTAAGTTATAGAGTAACCAATACAATTAGGTGTTAGCAATAGAAGAGGCAAAAGGCATATATGCTTAAGGGGAAAGAAAGAGAGTTCTATTCTCTTGGAATCAAATTTATAAACATCAACTTGGAAGTATATATATATTTTTTAATTTTATAAACCATTTAAATGTAGGAATTGTTAGAAGTTAATTTTTTTTAAGTCTAATTCAATTTCACAAAACCGGCTTGTAAGGTGATGATTGTACCCACTTATATTATATATTGTGGATTGGTCTTATCTCTAACCAATGTGTGACTTTCAACAAGAATAAGTCAAACATAGAGCACAATGACGTATTATATGTTATGAATATTCATGTTGGATAATTATGTGTAAAAACTTATCATATTAATCACAATTATATTTTTTAAAAAGAAATTATTACCCTAAAAAGGGTGAACATAAATTTTTACAAAATTTAAAGACTTAGATTTGGAATCCAACGTAAGAATGAGAGACTTCAAAGTGTGCACGTGTGTTTGGTCCTTTTTTGACAGAAGATTCAAAGTAATGTGGAAAAGAAAGGTATTTTTAATAAGAAAGCATATATGGTTAGTGGAAATGGTAAACATCATGAAAAATTTATAATAAAATGTGAATTGAATTCAACTTATTTGTGCATTAAAGAGAATTTTCTTTATCCTTGTCACTCATCAATCTCCACCTCATAGTGATTGGTGAACAAAGCTTCCGTAACGCTTTTGTAAAATGGGATTTACACCAAAAAAAGTTGAATCCGTAACGTTCTATGCTAAGTTTTAATTTTAAATCCTTCGCCTATCTTATTTGAATTCAATATATTTGAATTTGGTTTTGTATTTATTGAAAGGCAACGTAGAGTAATTTAATTATTCCAAAACCCAAAGTTATATTCTTTTTGTGAAAAAGTTGTTGAGGTAAAGTTGCATCAATGTTATTCAGATTTCTTGGGTTTAATTACTTCCTTAAAATATTGGAGATTGCATGTGATAGAGATAAAAGAAATTAAAAAATAAAGTTGAAAGATTCATTCATGTATTAGAGTTAATTGGTAATTATCTATGTGTAATAAGGCTTTAAGCCCAATCAGAAGTGGGTTGTGTTATATGCTCTAACTAGTTACACATATGGGCCATTTTTTTCTGCACTCCATACTTTCCATGTGCACCTCCATCAGGGTTGCATACTTTCCCTTGTCTGAGTTGTAATAAATCCAAGGACAAAAATGTTTTTGTTTACACAATTTGCAAGTTATTTTTTATATATAAAAAAGATAATTTTGGACTATGCAATTTAAAAATAAATAAAAAAATTCATGAATTTTGCGATTTAGAAAACACTTTTAGAGTACACAACTTGAAAGCTTTTCTTATATATATAAATAATAAGTTTTAGATTATGTAATTTAAAAAAAAATCATGCAAAATATAATTATCATATTGTCTTCGCCCTATCCTTATTTGTGTTGTGTCATAAATAGACCCAAAGAAAAAGTGTTCTGAATTATACAAATCTATAAGTACTCTTTTATAAACTAAAAGGCTTTCAGTTCAAAAATCATTTACTTTCAAATTGTACAATTGAAAGATACAAGCAAACTACATAATCCAGAACTTTTTTTTTATGATAAAATGGCTTTGGATTGTACGGCCCAGAAACTCTCTTTCGTAAAAAAAAATAACTTTACGATTTGAAAATAAAAATAAAAAATAAAAAACTTCTAAATTGCACAGTATATACAATTGCAAAAAATAATTAATGTAAAAAATGACATCTAGATTGCTCAGTCCAGTCCAGAAGTAAAAGAAAACTTTCCAAATAGCACAATTTAAAAATCATTTCTAATAATGAGAATTTTCGTATTTATGGAGTGCATAGAAAATATGGGGTGCAGAAAGAAATCGCCTCATATAGAAAACAATATCAATATTTATATGGATTTTCTTCTAGTCGTTTCACAAAAAATTCTAAATATTTTGTTGGAAGTTTTTAATAAGTCTAGAGAGGGCCCAAGATACTTTCGGCTCTTGTCAAGAGCATACCAAGAAATTAGAGAAGCTTTTTCCCACTTTCCTATTTTTTTCTTCTTGCACCTCTTAAATTTGACCTTTGTATATTTATTACAAAGATTTTACTTTTAATTTTTTTCGAATAGACATTTCGAAAGATATTTTTGATTCAAAACTATTTTTCAGAATATTTAATCTAAAATATAAAATAATTTTCAAAATATTTAATTCAAAAAATATATTTGAAGGTTTCAAAAGATATTTTTTGAATTTAAAAATATTTTTTGGAACACTCAATCCGAAAAATATTAAAAAAATACAAAGACTTTTAATGTAACTTTAATGAATGGTGGTTTTGAAATTACAGGTTTTATAGGGTGCAGAAAGAAAAAATGGGGTGCAAGAAGAAACACCAAAAAACTAATGAGATGGATCTAACTTTAACGGGACTTTTATGTGAACATGTTTTCTCTTTAATAAGGACGTCATGTTAGTGTTTTTCTTTCTACACCCTTTGTTTTTCTTCTTGTACCCGTTACATTTTTCAATAAAAAAATTATCAAAGACAGTACAAGGGTGGTGGTTATTTGTGTATTTGTATGTGTCTACGAGGATGAATCAAATTGAATTGATATCATGATAATTCAACCAACTCTACTACAATTTTTTGATAGGCTAATGACATAATGAGTTGATTTGTTTTATCAGCTCTATCAAATATATATATGAATTATTCATGTTAGAGTAGGGTTAATATTTTTTTATATAATATTTTTTATTATAAGTTTACTAGTTGGTTAGTTCGATCAACACAATATGTTTGACAACAATGGGTAAAACCATTCTAAAATAAGAGGCTTATGTTTTTGTCTTTAATGTGGTTCTATAAATTGTGTTTCCTAAAGTTTATCAGAAGAGAGAAGAGAAGTGAAAGCTTTTGTTTACTATGTTTGCCAAATACATATATTTCAAATTTGGCGAGAGTAACAAAAACTAAAGATGTTAGAGATTAAAGGTGTAAAATAGGTTCCAGTTCATAAGTTAACCCAGATTATCATAGGTTTGAGTGTGGTTGAGTTAAAAAAGATTTACTTTTTTTTTTTTAAATTTAGGTTAAATTCAACTTAGTTTACGTAACTTGAAAATTAAACACGTTTGATCTGGGATGAAAGTGGATCGATCTCCTGATTCACCAACAATAACTTTTATTATTTTTTATTTTAATTATTTACAATTTCTAATTTTGTAAGTTTATAATTTAAAATTTTTAAATATCGGAATTTTATTGAACCGTGTTTCAATAGTTTGAATAATTAATTTATTTGTTTCTTCAATTATATACACTTTAATTTTCAAGTGATATCTTTATAATAATGTTTGATGAAATTGGTCATCACTTTAGTTACAGTACTATAAATAAATAAGTAGAATCAACTTTGATTGAACTACAATAAATAATAAATAAATTAGAAAAACAAAATATCCTTAACTGAATCAACCTACTTAATCCATAAATTTAATTACAAAATTTTAGACTTACCATAAAATAAGTTTAATTGTGGTAACTCATTTTTAAGTCAATTTATGGTGAGTCAATCTGTATAAACCAAGTCAATTCCCTTTGACAATAGTAAAGAATGATTTTAGAGACTTAATAAAAATATTAGTATTTATAAAACATTTATTCATTGCACTATTTGATTAACAATCATTAAATTTTTTTAATTTGGATGGCTGTTTCAACTCAACAATAGAGAAAATACATGAATGTAGAAGAAGCATTAGTAACATAACTACATGTTTAAAAAGTTGAGTGTTGTATTTTCTTTAAAAGATGAAGGTATAAATTAAACAGAGAAAATTTGCCCCCATGAAAAGTGAAGAAAGACCAATCTCAGAAAGCCAAGATTTGCGATGAAATGATTTTACTCAGTGACAAGTTTACGTAAAACCAAACCCGAATCCTAACTTGGTGGGAGAAAAAGTCTGATCCTATAATTACCATTAACACGAGCCTTGTACTTTGTTGTTTCAAGCCATAATACATAGTTATATGTGCAGTTATCATTCCCAGGGTGCATTACTTTCTCCCAAATCTGTGTATTACTTTCATAGTATATCATTAGCTACAAAAAAGTTGATGATTTTGTAGGCTTACTATGACAAATGTCAATGCCTCTTCTACGTAATCATTGCACGAATCATCATAATAACAAACTCTAAATTGCAGCAGCATCAAAAGGAAACTGAAACAGGCTTATTCTTCACTCCTCAATTCTCACACACCCTTTGCTTGGGGCCAAAGAAGGGAAATTTCTAAATCTGGAATACCCTTTGTGCTCAAATGGTATCATTAGCAAAACTTTCTGATTTCTTAATAGTAATTTACAATCCCCAGTTATCATTTCAACTTCTCCACTTTCAAAACACTTTTCATACTTGGCTTCTTATCATTGGTTGGATTAGTAAAACCCTTTAACATATGTGAGTCTTTTTGAAACTTGTGGCCCCCCCACAAAGATCCTGCTAAATAATTCTTATTATATCAGCAACCAAAGTTTCAAAGTTGCTTCACCAAGAAATACACCAGAACATAGACTCTCTCTGAAATGGGATTTTAGACTATCAAAATTAAGTTATGTGGTTGAATCCTAATGTTTACATTAACTACGCCACAAATGCTTATGATCATAGTATATATATATGTATATGTCAAAAATAGGCCCATACATTTGATAAATGAATTCAGTGGACACCAAAATCACAGAGAAATGTAACTTTTTTTTATGATAATCACTATGATGGCAACCCCATTTATTTGTGAAGATTATAGGGGGTTGGTAAACAAATCTAAATACAGAAAAGAATGTAAAACATATAACACTCTGAAGTGGAAGACAAACCCAAATCACATCCACACAAGTAAAAGCACGTGGTATGGTACTCAGTTGAAGAATTCCCAATTGAACTTTGGAGGACCTGAATTATGAGTCACTGAGGGGGGTTGTTGTGGTGGGGATGTGGACTGCACAGGGATTAATGGTGGGGCAGAATCAAACAACTCCCAGTTTGTGGTAACTACAACTTCTGAGGTCGAATTCCTTGAGGTTTGGTGGTGGTGTTGTTGTTGTTGTTGTTCCTGGTAAAGTGCTAGAGAATTCTCATTTGAGTTCCTAGGTTGTTCTTGTTGCTGCTCTTGAATTGGTGCTAAGGCTAACCTATTATGTCCATTTGAATGCTTTTGATGTTTCTCTGTAACAGCAGCTCCAAATCTCTGTCCATTTGAATGCTTCTGTTGTTGAGGCTGCACTGCAGCATGGTCTCCATTGCTGCTAGGCACAGAATTCTTAACCTTCAGCAGATCAAGAGTTTCAACATACTTTTGAACTCTTTTTACCTTCAAAAATGAAGCTTTTTTTAGAACCATGAGTGAAGGCAAATTGAGATATTGTGAATAACACAAATGAACATAATGCATCTAAGTCTCCTAACATTACCTGCATTTTCCTCTGCAATTTCACATCCCCATCAGCCATTATACCGTCCAATTTAAGCAATTGATTCATCAACAACTCAATCAGATTCAGAACATCTGTTTCCACAACTTTCCCACCTTTGCTAATGATTGACTCAAAGGCTGATACCTAACCAATTCCAATCACTCATAATCAAGTTTTTGCAAAATGAAGAGAAAAATTCATAGTAATATCAGTAGCAACCACAATACATACCCTCCCTGCGAGCCTATCTACTTCCAAGCTGATTTCTGAGATTGATTTTGCAGCTTTCTCCATCTTAGCATTCTTCCTTCTCTCTAACAACCTCTTCTCTTGACTAATAGGGTCTTCAACAAGCACTATCTTGGATTTATCCTTCACCCCAACCATGTCAAGAAAAGCCTTTGAATCCCTCTCCTTGTCTTTGTAAAACAGCTTTTGGTCTTCATGGTGTAACCCAGTTGATCCTGACAACATCTTCTTCAACTCCCCTGCAAACCCAGAAATTATAAAAACAACAATCACCAAAACCTAGAGATTGATAACTTTTGTATTATTCCTCAACCAGAACACGGAAATCTAACATAGTGAAAACTCTAATTTCTATGAAATAACAGGAACAACATTAAAGTTACCTAAAACTTGTGTCCAAGTTTTGTCTTACAAGAAAAAGGTAAAGAAACATAACTGGCAAACACAAACCATTAAAACTTGAGAAAAAACAAATTACAAAGTCAAGAGAGTTACCAAATGTAGCTTGAGAACTAATGTTGACTTCATGGTAAATTGAACCATACTTGACCCTAACTCTAATTGTGGGAACAAGAACTGGGTTCCGATCCGAATCAGCGGTTCTCATCTGAACCAGCATTCCACCAGGTCTCATCTCCCATTCCTTTGAACCAGGCTCAGATCTACAAGCAGCTGAACCTCCTGCATTCATGATGGAAGAAAGACCATTCGTCTTGTGATTGTTGCTACCACTACTGTTCCTCATCCTCATCATCTTCTCTCACTCTTCAACTTCACAACTACGCAACAAAAGGGTGTGTGCTTGTGAAAAGGCCAGAGAGGCTTAGATCTCTGAGGACTCAGATTCTCTACCACCCATGACAGAAACCACACTGACCCAATTCACCGAAAGCCTGCAAGAACATGTCTCAGAAATCTCTGACCCCAGCATTCCACAGCAAGAGAGAGAAAGACACGGGATAAAAAACACCAAAAGCTTTGAACTTGGATAGAGAGAGAGAAAAAAAAAAATTAAACTTGGACCAATCAATGGCTTGTGAGGAAGAACTACTCCAACCCCCTCAAAAGTTGAACCTGCCAAGGGTCAAGGCACAGATCTTTACACTAAAATGTGGCCGAGTTTCAGAATTTTACAGCATAATCTTGAATTAGAGAAAAAACAAAGAGCTTGAACAATCTGAAGCTGTGTTTTTTGGTTTTCTGAATGAAACCGAGGCGAAGAAAATTGAAGAGAGTGAGAATCTAGAAAGAATTTGCAGGGAAGAGGAACTATTTCTCCCTTGCTGTTGTGGAGAAATCAGAGGGAGAAGAAAGTGATGAAATGAAGACAGAAAAAAAATAATAATATAAAAACGAGTGGCCAGCTAACTATGCTGACACCCTGTGATATATACTATACATTTAATTAATTAATTATTTAATTGAACTAATTAAGTTTTTAATAATTGTCCTTAAAAATATCATATGATCAATTATGCTTTTGTTTCTTGTGCCCCATTAATAAGATTAGGCATTTCATCACCCACTGATCAAATTGTAATTATTTTTGTCCTTTCACTTTAGAGAGCATTTTGACTTTGGGCAAGTCTGAATTAATTTGTTTTAAAATAGTTGGTTTATTTTTTAAAAAGACTCTTAGCGCAATAATTATTTTGAAAATAATTGAAAACAAACATGAACTTCGTTTTAATCTTTAGTTCCCTTATGCTAATTAGTACATGTACCATGCACAAAAGGAAGAACTTAATCTACATATCACTCTGCATGATAAGCTAATTATTTTTATAGCAATTATCTTAAAATCATATTTGATATCATTTATATTGATACATAAATTTAAAACATTTATATCAATTAATAGATACCAACAATTAATTCACAGTAGCAAAAGTAAAAGATACTAACAATTAGTTCACAGTATGGATAATTTCTCTTCACTAACAATTTGTTTAATCCTCAATAATTTAGAAAATTAATAATAATTAAATCAATTAATATAAAAAGTTGAAAAAAAAAATGGTGGTTGGAAAGTAAGAGAAGAAGACAACAAAAGCCGGCAAAGCAATCTTAATTTCTTCATAAATGGTTAACAAAACCGACGGACGAAGAGAGAGTGTTAGAGTTTGAGTGCATTTTGGTTCAGCATAACGATGTTGTGTCCCTAGTTCTCTGAATGCCACGTGTACTTGTAGGGGTAGTTAGGGAATTTAGGGGTAGACCAATGATTGATGCTGTGCAGTGAAGAGTTATACCAAGTTGTTCAAACAGTGAATCTTTACCCGCCAAAGCTTCTCATTGGTCACTCGCACGTGCGATGTCTCTCCTTGCAAGCAATTTTAACCTAGGTGAAAGTGAAACTCAAATGAAACCATATAGGGTTTGATTACTTGGTTCTAGGTTTTTTTATGAGTACTTACACACGTGCTGATTCCTTCTTTTGTGCCTTTCTTTGTAACAATCTATAATTTAAGAATCAAAACTTCACTTTTCTTCTTCCAATTAAATAGTAAGTCATATCATAGTCCTACTTTTTTCATCTTTTAAAAAAAAAAAAATTATGCAAAACTAACCATTGACCCATTTGTAATAGTTGTGAACTAGTTTTGGATTTTTAATTTCATCATTAAATTTATATTTTTGTAAAAAATAATGATTGTATTTGTTGAAATTAACATAGAAATTTAAGTAATAATAATAATTTATTATTGTTATTACATGTGATCACCGACGCTTTATTTTGTTGCATTATATAATAGTTGAAAGTATCTAGATGGAAGTGGAAGAATTCAAAAATGGAGGCCAAGCACTTTGGTCCCTTTCGATTCAGGTAAAATTTCGTTTTTGATGCCATTTGCATGCCAATAACTTCATTTAATGGGAACATTAGGTTAACTTGTCTTTTCCTCTATTAATCAGACAATTACGATATCTGTCCTTTTTTCTATCACCATTTTATACTTTTTTTTCACATTTTCTGTAAACTAACCTACCACTTAATATAACTCTCTTTCTTCATACTTGCTTAATGCTATAATTCATTTTCGACTAACTACTTTTGTCGTTAACTCCAACACTTCATCTTCATCAATGCTCAATCTCATTCTCACCATTGCAATCTTATTTTCTTATATTTCGTTGGATTAAATATGTTTTTGTCCGTCAATTTTTAGTAAATTTTGGAATTAATCTATTTTTGAAACTGTATACCAATTTAATCTTTCAGTTTTATAAATGTATGGATTTAGTCATTTTTACCAAATTTTGTTAAATTTATTTGATATTTTAAACGCATTTTATAATAATATTTGAGTTAACATTAAAGCGAAAATGTGTCAAACAGTGTAAATAATTCAAATATTATCACGAAATGTGCTTGAAACGTCAGATAAACTTAACAAATTTTTATTAAAAAGACTAATTCACACATTTTTAAAGATGAATTACTAAATTGGTCAAAATTTTTGAGGAAGAACTAATTCCAAATTTCACTGAAATTTGAAAGATAAAAACATATTTAATCCTATTTTATTTTAATCTCTCCGAAAAAAAAAAGTTAAAAAAAGTATATTGTGAAGAAATTAAAACAATGCCATCGTTTTCTTACGAAAATATAGGGACTAGACATTATCAAATTATTATTTATAGGACTCGAAAAAATTTGGTGTTTAAAAGCGAAATTGAAATGACGGGACTTATCTGTAAAATAGACAAGCACCATGTTTAATTTTTGTTTCTTCATGTATATTCTCGTTTTCGTGTTATAATAAAAAAAAAGAAAATGTTTATTTGTCTTGAAGCATAAATAAAAATTGAGTAACCCTATTTAAGGTTTTGGAGCATGCACTTGGCAAATGTAGTACTACTGAAAGGTTTCTTGTATGGGAATATTGTTCCTTATAATTAAGAAAATTGAGTGCAATTATAATATCTCAAGTGCAAGAGTATTTTCAGGTACATGAATGATTTCATTTTAAAACAAACACTTGGAAATTTGTTAAGTTAATTGTTACTATCTTTATTTAAGTATATATTTTAACTGTGTGTGAAATTCAAATAAAGTAGTTAGTTTCTTAAATTATTTTATATTTATTGATTAGTTCTATGAATTATGTCAGTAATTTAGCTTATGAGTTCCAAATTTATAAAGTTATAAGATAGTTTTGCAATGCATTAGGGAAAAAACTTAGATGGAGAAGGAAGAAAAAGAAAGATGAAAGGAGATGAATGGATGCGGGACACGTGGCGTGCATCGGAGGCATGATCATGATACTAAAAGATAAGCAAAGTACATATTTTTCGAGCTATTGTCTCTCCTCAAATTCAAAGGGTGTCTCCCACATTTACGATCCACCGACAGTTTCGCACGTGCGAGGTTAGTGGCACGTGACAGAGTGCTGCTGGTTTACATGGTGGTTGTGGGTTACCCTAATTATGCAAATATCTCTTATATAATTAAACAAAGTATTATTTTAAAAAATACTTCACATTTTACATTTATATAATAATATTAAATAGTTTACTTCATTTATTTTTATTATTTTTATTGTTATTATAATAATAACAATTAGACTTGACTCTTCTTATAATTGAGTCAAGTCTAATTGAACTTCAATATTTATTTACCTTAGTATTAATGTTGTAAAATACTTTTATTTACCTTAGTATTAATGACGGCTAATATGATTTTTATGAAAATGGTTATTAGAAACCACAAATTTACTATATCTAATGAATTGGCTAAAGTAAAAAAAAAAATTGAAAAGGTTTTACTTTATTGTTACATCATCTATTTTTTTATTATATCATAAAATATAAATATTCATTTCTACAAAATTTCATTTTTTTTTATTTATAAATTTTTTAAAATGTATAAATTATATTAATACATATTCTAATAAAAAGTGTGTAATAAAGTGGTTAAGGAATAAAAAGAGAGAGATGTATTAATTTTAACTCATACAAGGTCTAATAAAAAAAAGAACTATGTACAACCAATCAAACATAAAATTAAAACAAATAAATATGTTTTTGTTTAATCATAGAGTGTATTTCTTTAAAAAATAAAATTTAAATCTTTGAATATATTTTATTTTTAAGTTTTATATAGTTAATTTGACAGGAGATTTTATAAGAAAAAGAATAGTGGAATTAAAGAGCGGTAAATATCGTTTTGCAAAGGGATGAACATCAGATAAATTTTGAATAAAGGGATGAAAAAATGAAATCGATATATTTGCAATATTTTAAAAAGTTAAAAAGATAAATCGAAAATATGATTTACAAAATAAAATATATTTTAATTACCTTTGTAGGTTGTTGTTATAGATTATATAATATGCAATTACACCGCAAAACAAAGATGTCGGTGTATTTCAATCAAAGTTATTCTCTAATAAGATATCCTAATTTTTATACTATTATATATTCATATATCATAATTAATGCATCTTTGATTACTAATAGAGATTAGATATATGTTCTTTTAAGCATCCATAGGAATTAGTTTTTAATAATAAATTGTTGTTTAGGGGATGGACAGTTGACAATGAGACATTTGATTGTTGACAAGATACCCACCAATTATAGGTAAGTAAAGACTTTATACATAAAATCTCATGAAAAGAATATAAAAAAGAAAAAAAAAACGATTTTTCTCATTATTATTCCTTTTAAAAAATGAAAATTTAACATTTGAAGATTATGGAAGATAGTTAATCAACTATAGAAAAAATATATTTACAAGTATACAAATGAGAGTAAGTCTCTTATGAGAGAATATCTAACCGGCTTTGCCAGATTTATCTTCTCACAATCTTACATTTTAAGGATCTGTCCCCTTTCTTCCAATTACATTTTTGTATTTATTTTCTCTTCTTTTAGATGTAATCTTATGAGAGAATATCTAACCGGCTTTGCCAGATTTATTTTCTCATAATCTTACATTTTAAGGATCTGTCCCCTTTCTTCCAATCTGTCCCCTTTCTTCCTGGTTCAGAGTTCTTGCCCAGCATAAGGGACTTAAAGACTCTTTTATAGAAAAACTTTGAAACCTGTAACTTGTTGAACCGGTTTTCAAGTGACCGGTTACCTAGAGTCTAAGTCATCTGGTGACGTGGTCTGTATTTGAACGTTGTGTGTTTTTACCCTTCAGTCTATTACCCAGTTATGAGTAAAATTACTGTGTCACAGGTAAGAACACTTTACTGTCCTCTTTTGGAGACTACCGTAGAAATCATGTCTTCGGGATCTTCCTCAAGTATTTGGTCTGAGTCTTCATTGTCAGAAGGAAAGAAGATCCAGGAGTTCCTTGTCTGTGGCTTCCTGTTTCTTCATAAATTTCTCTATATATCCTTTCTTTTTCAAATCTTTTAATCAGTATTGGACTGACTTCTATAGGGAAAGGATGAAATTTGTTTCCCATAAACTTTTTCCAGTATATTTTGGTGTTTATGGTTTCTTTTAAAAGGATATATTCGGTATTATCCTTTCTGGAGAAATTCCAATTTGACCCTTCAACGTAAGCTTTCCAAAGTTGGTACTGGTATAGTTTTTCTTTGTTAAGTGATAAACCTTTCAAGAGACCGTGTTCTAGATGGACATGGGCCTCTGGATTTGATTCTGTGAATAGTTTTATGACATGTGTTGCCACACTATCAGGGGTTGTGGCGCTTTTTGGGGAAGAGGTGATTTGTAAACAGATATTGGTCATATATTCTGCCTATATTTCATTTACTACCGAGTTTATCTCCTAGGTTAGAGAGTTGAATTTTTCGGTGGTAGGTGGGATAAGAAGTGTTTGGAGACATCCTGCCTCTAATAATACTGAAGGACATATGACTATGTCTCTATATAGTTGATTTTTAAAGGTTTTTAAATCAATTTGAGCCTTTCTAAAAATGAATTTTATTTGGCATGTGCATTTTGTGGTTACTGTTTTGCAATAGTCCGAAGACTCTTGGCATGGTGTTTTTGTGTCCAAATAAGTCTGGGGTTTTACAAATAATTCATTGTAATTTTGTGTTTCTGCATGAACTTCAAACAAGAACTCTTGTATGACTTCGAATTTTGCAAGAAAAATGTTTGGGTTCATTTGTGGTGAGAAACTACAAGAGGCAGCATAGGTATGTGTTTGGGTTCTTGGTTCAAATGTCAACCCTGTTTTTATTTTTTCTTCATCAATAGTTCCTAGCTTTAAAGCCATTTGGGCTTCTTCTAAGGAATTAAAGCCTTTGTAAGTAGACCAAAATTGGTCTTGTTTTGCCTCAGAAAGGTCTTTGAAGGAAGTATAAACTCCTTTATTTGGCCCAGTAATTAGGGCATAATGTGTAAATCCTTTTCCAGAGGGAGAGGATGGTGAAGTTAACAGAACTCCTTTGTTATCTGCATTACAGAAATTGTATAGTGCGCTAATGATGTTTTGTTTCACCTTAGTGACTTGGTGTTCATTTTGAACTGTGTATTTTGGAATATTCCATATGTTATCAATTAAAACATTTAATTTGACATTTGTGTTGTCTCTACCAGGGAAATGGTAGGTATTTGTGAGTATTGGCAATTCTTGTTTGCCATACTTTGTGTATTGTTCCATCACAAAGGGGGACTTGACTGGTTTAGGACCTGAAAGTCCTTTCTTTGTGTTTTGTATAAATTCCATTTTGGAGTATCAGCTACAAATGCTCAGACATTTTATTGCTTAACCCATTTACTTTTATAGGTTCTGATATTACTGAAGAGCTATCTTCTTTGCCTAAATGCAGGCTATCAAGAAAATTATTTATGATATCGTCTGTTTCATCGTAAATTTTTTCAATATTTTTGTTTGTAGAGGGATTCAAATCTCGTTACAAACTAGTTTTGTATTATTTATTATTAAACCATTATGCATCACTATTAATGTTTATAAAAGGCAACTCAAGAGTTTCAAACTTATTATGATACAAAATTGTCTATTAATTGGCTGTAATTCATTTCATTTAATATTTATCTTTTAATGGATAATAAGGACAATATATTTAATCTGTGTAAATTTTTATTATTTTTAGTTTTGGCTCTTAAGAAATTCTTTTTGTTTAAAATTATTAATTCTAAAATTGTTAATATTATTCTATAAGTTATATTTACATTTGGAAAATAATTTATTATTTTCATATAATTAAGAATGTCAATCGGTTTATCATTTTCCAATCTTATCATTTCCTTTAAGATGTTTAGTTTTGCAGATAAATCAAATCCATTAAGATTCAATAAATTATCATGTTCAAAGATTTTTCAAGATTAAGCATTTTTCAAGTGCCTAAAATATAAGTGGTTTTAATAAGGTCCTTTTCTATTAATAAATCTCTCAAATTTATGTCAATATTATTTCATTGGCTTGAATCATATGTATTTTCATCAAGAGTAGAATCATCATTTACTCTCTCAATCGCCTCCTCCCTATCATGAGTTTGAGACTAACTACTTCTCTTTCTCGTTATTTTTACCTACATCTATATTAGTATTATTATCTTGTTCATTCAAAGAACACCCACATATTTTCTAATTTATATTCTTATCTATTTTTATAAATGTATCCATAGCTTTTGTTTATGATACAATTAAAGTCTGAACTTTTATCTTCTAGAGTTTTGAATATTCATATTTTTTTTAGTTGACATATCTATATATTTATATATGAAATAAAAAATCATATATACAACACTACTAAATATAAGTATACAAAAAAAATGAGTTAAAACAATCAAATTTGATTTTAGTTGTCAAGAAAATAAACTCGGTGATGGACTTGTAGTACATGTATACTTAAGATTAATCATTAATAAAACAATTAAAAAAATTATTTTAAAGATCAATTTGATCGAGATTTAGGGTAGAAGCTTATTAAAACATATATATATATATATATATATATATATATATATATATATATATATATATATATATATATATATATATATATATAACTTATTTATGTAATGAGAAACTATCATAATATTAGATTTAAAATTAATAAATTAAGACCTTTTTAATAGAAAAGACAATTATAATTTGATAAAGGACATTTAATAAGTATTTGCAAAAGACAAATGAAGTAAATAACAATACAAGTTTTAATTTTTGGCTTTTAGCTTTTTATCTTATATGATGCACCGTTGCATTAAAAAGAAATAAATGTCAACTATCTTTTTCTACCACTAGAAATATAAACAGTGAGACTCATGCACAACATATCAGGGATAAGAATAAATTAATGGATATTTACTAATGATTAAACTATCAAAGAAATGTTCAAGAAGAAAATAAGAAATTAAGGAGTCGAATAAGTACATCAGAAGTCACCGATAGATAAAAGAAGAAGATAGAAATCAAAATTGATAGTAAGATAATAGAGGTACATATCATTCTCTCTTTTTTTTTTTCTAAATTG
>Ga0209589_1002370_pt1 | contig 32579 bp, 11 predicted proteins | sample CowpeawhiteBW_FD_187525 | JGI IMG/M metagenome (GOLD analysis project Ga0209589, IMG submission 187525) | Root nodule microbial communities of legume samples collected from California USA - Cow pea white BW (SPAdes) (version 2) | ecosystem: Host-associated > Plants > Roots > Nodule | place: USA...
TTATAAATTATAAATTATAAATTATAAATTATAAATTATAAATTATAAATTATAAATTATAAATTATAAATTATAAATTTCTTAAACTAATGACATTACAATCAAAGAAAATAGAAAACAAAATTTATAATATTATAGAGTATATTTATTATTACAAATATATATATATATATATATATATATATATATATATATATATATATTATATTTCAAATGAAATATTAAATACATTTTTTATACAAATTCTGATGTGATTAGTGTAATATCAATTTGAATTTTACATACTAAAATATGAAGAATATTCAATTGTAAAAATATCTATATAGGTAAATTAATATAAATATATTTTACTGTTGATAATTTTTTTAAAATAAAATTATTATAATTATTTTTAAATGATACTATTTTACAAAATAAAATTAATCATATTTTTTAGATTTAATTTTATTAAATAATCAAGTAATTGAAATATTATAAAATAAAAAAAAATAGTACTATAGAAAAAATTAATTAACATATTTAAATAATATTATTTTTTAAACAAAAGTAAAATATATTAAATAATCAAATAATTAGGAATTATATGAAATGATCAAGTAATTATAAAAAAAAATTAATACACTAAATATAAATTATAGATAAAAATGTAAATTATCTCTCTAAAAACATGTGGCATCAAATGGAAAAAAAGAAAAAGATTAAAAAAGTTAAATAACAACAACATCGATAATTGGAACACTTAGTAACATAATATATATGGATAAGAATGTAACTTTCTTTAACATTTTTTTTCTTATATTTTATTAGATTATAGTGGATAATAGAATAAATATAATAGATATTAGTTTAATTTTTACAATAAAAATATGCAAAATATTCAACAATAATAATATTTATATAATAATTTATATAAAAATGATAAATATAATTTTTTTTGTAATTTTTTTAATATAAAATATGACAAATTCTTTTTATGATACTGTATTATTTTAAGATATAAAACTAAAATATTTTTTCTAAATTTACTTTTATTATATATTAAAATATATTAAATAGTCAAATAATTAGAAATTATATTAAATGATCAAGTGCAAAAAATAATTAATACTCTAAATATAAGTTATTAATAAAAATGAAAACTATCTCTCTACAGACATCTTACAGAAAAGAATAAAAAAGAATAAAAAATATTTATTGACAAAAAATTGACAATTGAAACACTTGTCAACAGAAGAAACATAAATAAGAAGCTAACTTTCTTAATATTTTTTTCTTATATTAGAGTAGATAATAAATAATATAAAATATATATTAATTTAATTTTTATAATAAAAATATGTAGAATATTCAACAATGTATAACAATTAAATGTAACCTTTTTTACAACTTTTATGTAAGTTGAAATCATTACGTGACAAAATGCTTTATATCACACTGTAAATAATTTTTATTATTATTAAATCTATATTATTTTCATAATAGTATTATTTGAAGACATGAAACTAAAATACATTTTTTCTAAATTTAATTTTATTGTATATTAAAATATATCAAATAATCAAATCATTATAAATTATATTAAATGATGAAGTAATTATAGGAAAAAGTAATCAATACTCCCTATATAAATCATGATAAAAATGTAAATTACCTTTATAGAGATATGTGATAGCAAAAGGGAAAAAAGAAGAAATTAAAAAATAATTAAATGACAAAAAAAAAATTATTAGGAACCTTATCACCACTCACCAGAATAAATATGAATAAAAAGGTAAAAATGTAAATTATCTTTCTAGAGATAAAAATGAAGAAATTAAAAAAATTAAATGACAAAATAATATATTGATGGGACACTTATTACCAAAATAAATATGAATAAAAAGGTAACTTATTTAGTATATATAATTTTATAAATAACAAATAGTAGATAATAGATAATAAATAATAGTTTAATTTTTACACTTAAAATATGAAGAATTTTTAACAATAAAAATAATTATATAATAATTTATACAAAAGTGATAAATATAGTTTTTTTTTACACTTTTTTAAGATAAAATTATTATATGATAAACTCCTTATACGACACTGTAAAGATTTATTATTATTTATAAATGTATACTATTTTCATAAATAATAATATTTTAATATATAAACATAAAATATTTTTTTTCTAAATTTAATTTTATTATATATTAAAACATAATAAATAATCAAATAATTATATATTACATTAATTGATAAAGTAATTATAAAAAAAAGAATTAATGCTCTAATTATAAATTATGGATAACAATATAAATTATCTCTCTAGAGACATAAATCAATAAAGGAAAAAAAGAAAAAATTTAAAATATCAAATGACAAAAATTGACAATTAAGATAAACATGGATAAAAATATAAATTTCTTATTATATATATATATTATAAATAATAGATAACATATAATAGATATTACTTTAACTTTTAATGACTTTTCTTTAACATAAAATCATTACATAAAAAAATTCTTTATACGACACTGTAAATAATTTTTATTATTAATAAATCTATATTATTTTCATGAATAATATTATTTTAAGAATAAAAGTAAAATATATTTTTTCTGAATTTAATTTTATTATATATTAAAATATATTAAATAATCAAAAGATTAGAAATTATGTTAAATGATAAAGTAATTATAAAAAAAAAATTAATACCAAAAATATAAAATGGATTAAAATGGAAATTGCCTCTCTAAATATGTGGCCGCAAAGGGAAAAAAAAGAAAAATGTTAAATGATAAAAAATTGATAATTGGGACACAAGAAAATAAATATGGATAAAAGATAACTTCCTTAATATATCTATGTTTTTTTATATTATAAAAGATAATAGTTAATATATAATAGATATTAGTTTAATTTTTACAATAAACTATGCAGAATATTCAACAATAAGAATATTTTTTATCATAATTTATATAAAAATAATAAATATAATTTTTGTTGACAACTTTTTTTATAAGATAAAATCGTTACATGACAAAATCTTTATATAACACCGTAAATAGTTTTTATTATTAATAAACCTATATTATTTTTATAAATAGTATTAATTTAAGACATAAAACTAAAATGTATTTTTTCTAAATTTAAATATATTATATATTAAAATACATTAAATAACCAATGTTTAGAAATTATATTAAATGATCATGTAATTATAGAAAATTAGTACACTAAATATAAAATATGGATACAAATTTAAATTATCCCTCTAGAAATACGTGGCAGCAAAGAAAACAAAATTAAACATATTAAATTACAAAAAAATTGACAATTGGAACACTTATCAAGAGAATAAACATGGAGAATAAGAAGGTAACTTTATATTTATATATATATATATATATATATATATATATATATATATATATATATATATTGTAAATTAGTACTAGATAAGACTATAGTAATAATAATATCATATACATTCTCAAATTATTATACTATGATCCTTATGATCCTGTTATAATACTATAAATACTATATCTAACATAATCTAATATTACTCATCATTCAAACAACCGACTCCTCAATATAAAGAGGTGTCCCTACACATGTATCTCTACCATTTGCTCATAAGTGATTATTGAAAAAGAAAAACACAACACATAGAAACAACAAATAGAAGACCCTCTAGAGGGTAAGGTATAGTTTATAAAAGAAATAATCACATAACAGTTAAACTTATTACATCATAAAATAACATATTTTAAATACTTATAAAAATACCAAATATACAATTACAGACTCTCTAGACTCGATTATCTAAATCTATACATTAACTTATAAATAAAAAATTATGCACTCGATTATCCGTGTCGTGAGCCTCCTTTGTGAAGCTCTTCAGAGCATGGTATTCTCTTCACCTTTAGTTAGTACTTCAGAATAATTTGTTTTATTTGTTTTTTATTTTTCTCTTCAGCTTCACAATGAAGTAAATGATGAACTTATGAAAAACTTATATATCTTTATTAACAGTTAGATAAAGATGTTTTTTCCCTAGCTTGGTAGGTTTGCTTTTGTTAATTCTTCCATGATATGCAAGACGTTATTATTATTTTTTTGTTTAAGGGCTTTTTTTTTCTTCTTTCTTTGGACAATTTTTAATGACGATTCAAGAGCAATTGTCGTCGTTTGAAACTTTTAATGAGAGTCATTTTAACCTCATCATATTTTTTTGAACTTTTAACAACGAGAACAACTATGATGGTTCGAAAACTCTTGTGGAATGCCCAATCTACAGCAGTGATTCTTCTGATTCTTTCGATGCGAGATGGATTTCAGAACTTTGATGTGTTTGCCAAGTGAAGGTCGATGTTAGAAACAGTGCAATTGGTTTATAAGTCAAGCTGAACCATGTACAAATTTACAAAGTATCATAATCATTGAAAAGCTTGATAGATATGTAGTTGTAGAATGAAGAAAATATATTATTATAGAATATACTCATATAAGCAATAGAGTATATTTTAATTTTGAATCCATTTAAAGCAAACAAGTTTGGTACCGTAATACTTACATGGTCCAGATTGTTTGATGAACCAATTACAGTGTTGTTTACAGTCAAAATCCCAGAATGGGTCAACCAAATTATAAATATGATGTTGAAGGCCCCATTGAAAGTAACACAGGAATGGTGGTCTGGAAGATGAAAAAAGGCCCTCATAATCCGCTTGAGAAGAAGTATTGGGTAGAAGAAGGTTCTCCGTAGGATCAATATTGTCGCAATGAATTGATAGGTCATAATTTCCTTCCAAAGAATTTGTGATCTGAACATGGAGTTCCACATACATATCACTTTTTGCAGAGGACAAAACAACAAACATAATCAACACCCATGTTATACAAACTCTTCTACCAAATGAACCCATTGTTGCACCCTTTTCTTGAAGGAACAAAATACACACATATATATAATATCTTTGTCACAGGTCCAGGAATATTGGAGTGTTTTTGTTTTTGGTAAACAATAACAATTATGGAACTATATGAGTGTGTAGTTAATTAATTTAAAATGAATTTAATTAGGATACATTTTTTATTCATGCAATAAATTTAATTTTTATTTTATATCATGATGATAACATGTTTATTTTTCTAATATATTGTCTAAAAGTCTTGCTTAACTTTTTATTAGTTCAGGAACAGTGTCATTGTTATACTCTTTAACATAGTTTTACTATTATTTATGAATTATAAAATCATCAAAAATATTAATTTCTTTGTGACTAAACAATTTGTGATTTTAATTAATAAACGAGTCTCTTCACCTGTGCATATGCACGGTATTCTTTTTCTTCTTCTTTTTTATGTATTTTTTTATAATAATATATTTGAATAAATGAGTTTATTATATGTAAATGTAAATATTATAATTGTATATAGTATATAGGTATGTTATCAAAACGGATTTTTAATTTGTAAAGGAATAATTAAATTATTACCTGATATAATTTAATGAAAAAAGTGTGGTTATTATTAATGATAATAATAATAACAAGAGAAATGAATATCGTTTGATATTTCATTTTATTAATAAGGAATTTTGAATTAGACAATATTATTATAAATGGAAGTAATCACTATTCTTAGCAAAGTAATGAAAGTCAAACGAATTCATATTACTTTATGAATTTGAGTTTTCAATTTGGAAATTAATAGAATAAATATTTCTCTCTCTCTCTCTCTCTCTCTCTCTCTCTATATATATATATATATATATATATATATATATGAGTAATAATAATCAAATAGGTATATTATTATGGGTTCAGAAATTTCTTTTTAAGTAATGTTCCAATAAATAAATAATTTAAACGAACAAATATAATCCGAAAACTGTGCATAAAGGTCCAACGTTTTTCTTTTTTTCAAATTTTATTAAAATTTTTATTTGAATTATATAAATTTGCTATATAATTTTTTGAAATTGTATTTAAAAGTTAAAATTAAGTACAATATTTAGTTATAATGTTTCAATAATGTTAATAGTGTTAATTTAATAATTAAAGGACTATACTACTTTAACAATTTTTTAAAACAAAATTTGACAAAATTTAATTTTTAATAACACCGAATTTTTATCTTCTCGTGAATTTTAGTAAATCTTGTTTATTTTCAGTACATTTAGTCCTGACCTCTAACTCGAACCTTCATTCATACATGTTTTTTATTTTTTTTCTTTTAATTTAGAGGAAAAATATCGTATCTAAATATATTTTTGATTAAATAAAATTTAAATTTGTTTTAATATAATACTATATCGGTATGGTAAGGAAGAAAAAAACATTATAATATAATGAAAATTAATAATTTATTTATTAAATAGTAAGATGTGCTAAAAATATTTCTATATTTGAGTAATAATAATCAAATAGGTATATTATTATGGGTTCAGAAATTTCTTTTTAAGTACTGTTCCAATAAATAAATTATTTAAATGAATAAATATAATTCCAAATCTGCGTTTAACTTTTTTTTTCTTAAAAATAAAAAGAAAATGTTGAAGAGTGAAAGATGAAAAAAACAGTAAGTAAATTAAGAGATAAATAAAGAGAAAAAATATTTTAATAAATATTTTATTTTTTATTATATTTAATTTTATATTTTATTATTTATTAATATTAAATGATGTGTTTTATAAAATAATTAAAAATCTATAAATTATCATTATCATCATCCTTATGCTTAATTATAGAAGTTTGAAGGCCATAACATTTTCCGGCCTCTAAGAAGATCCACCCTTGATTGGGTGAGTCTTTTCCTATGTTTGGATACAGGTGAACTTTTACAGACATCGGAGAGTCATGGCTTTCAATTTTTTTTTTAAAAAATTTGTATTAAAATTTTAAAATTTTTTAAAAATTTTAAATTATGTGTAAAATATATTAGAAACTAATGAAAATTAAGTTTCACCATATATTTTTTTGTTTCTGCATAATGGTATCAAGATTTCAAACAATTTATAATTGAGAAGAGATTCTTGCAATATTTTATCTTTCTCAAATCCTAAACCCTAAGTTTTAAGTTCTAAGTCCTAAGTCTTAAGTCATCAGTTCTCAACTCGATTGCATAATATTGAGAGAATTATATAAGATATTATAAGAGATGTATTATATATATACACACAAAATTAATCATTTGAGTAAAGATTTGTCTTCTCAATAGGTTTTGTTATGTTCAGTTAAATTAACGTTCTTTTTGTTATCAAAGAATGAATTTAAATAAAAAAGAACATTTAAGGGGTGTTTAGAATGAATTTAAATAAAAAAAATATTTAAGGGGTGTTTTAATCCTTATACAAAACTAACCTGTACACATTCATGCTCTAACATGACATCATAGCTATACCAGAATAAAGATCAACCAAACCAGAAAATCACAATGTCAAGCAGCTTGTGATTCTCATACAGAGAGCGTTCCTATCTATACCTTTAACCAGTGACGTAACTTGGACAAAAAATATAGGGGTGTCAAATTAGATTTGTTATATATAATTTGTTTTTAGTTAGAAAAAAAGCTCTTCATCTTTTCTCTTCATTTCCCCTGCTTAAAACAAGCACACATAGAATTCAAAAAAATATTATTATCATTCGCTATTATATCATGATACCAAACTATGAATACCATTTTAGATAAGTCCTTCGTACCTCATTAATTTGATTTGGTGGTATTGTCAGATTTGAGGTCGTTTTTCCCAGATCGTGTTCTAATGAATTTTTATATTCATTATATGTAACTCTAAGAACTTTCGAAATTTGTTTTTTATTGTCTTGAATTCTTGGTTTTCATGAAATTTCTCAAGTTTAGTTAACGTAAATGCATTTTTTTTCATCTTACATCACAAACCTTCCTCTTTAAAAAAAATCAATTTTTTTACTTTTTATCATAATCTTTCTAATGTAAATTTATCACCTCTCGCCTATCTAGAAAAAATAAAATTTATATTCACAAATCACAATTATCACAGTGCAAAACATAACAAAACTCATATCACTTGAATTAAATAAGCAACATTATATAAATTCAAAACTTAAAAAAAAATTACCATAGGTCGCGAACAACACAAAATCCCTACATTTCATAATTAAGGGTTATAATAATTTCGAAAAAAATTATAATTAGGGTTCATACCAATTTGATAAAAGAATCTTAAAATCATAATTATGGTTTATATTAATTTGAGATAAAATTAATTTGGGAGAAACATCCTAAAAAGAATCATAAATTTAATATACATAAATCATAATAAGATAATAACCTTCATCTGTGAGAGATCATGCAAGAATCTATACTTCAATATCAATTTATGTGTTTCTCAACCTCTATTTTCCAATCTATCTCTTTGTATTTATTTATTTTCACACACTTTCATAGAATTTACATGATGGAAAAATCTGATAGCCAGAATAAAAAATTCTAATATTTTTTATAAATCAATGTCTCCATTAAATTTTTTATTTTATCTTTTATTATAATTTTTCATAATATAAACTTAATATAAATAATATATAAATATAATTTTAAAAAAATATAAATATATATAAAAAAATTCAAAAAAAAAATAAATTGGGGGAGCAGTGGCTCCCCTATGTCACCATATAGTTCCGCCCTTGCTTGTAACTAGTTCTACAGAACAGCCCTGGATTACATATCCGCGGATATCCGCGAATAAAACCTGCAACGGATAGAAAATGAATATTGTAAATAGATACACACGGGTAACAAGTACGAATATTTTTTATATTCGCATGTTAATGGGACGGGTACGAGTATCATAGTATCTGTATCCGTGGATACTCGTACCTGCTATACTCTAATTTAAATTCAAAAAAAATAAAAAATGATTAAAATATTAACATATTGATTTTGAACGAGTTATTTTTTTATCAATTAGTTTAAAAAAATATTTCTTTGTAAATCTTCATTCAACACTATTTAAATGAGTTATTTGGACTTTATTTAAAATTTATTAATGTTATGTATTGTATTTTATTTGAATTTACCATTAAAATATGTTGTTAAATATTTATTTTTTATTTTTTTGTAAATTTCCGCAGGTGGATATCCGTGGATATTAAAAATTTATGCAGATACTTGCATAACCGATACTCGACGAATATGGATATGACTATTTATCCAACAAATAGGGTATAAAAGAACTACTATACTCATAATATACCCGTCCTGTTGACATCTTATTAACGATGTCTAAACCACATTGGAAAATGGTCCTTAGCCAAGGACTAGGAGTGATCATGGATTGAATTTTTAATGATCCAATCCACATCCATTTTGGATCCAAATAATTGAATTAGATTTTCGATCCAAATCCATTTTTTCAAAAAAAAGTATATTAGATTTTTTAAAAATCCAGATCCAAATATTTAGATCAAGTTTAAATCCAGATCTAAATATTTGGATCAAGTTCAAAATCCAAAATCCATTTTTCATAAAATAAATTCAAATTAAATTTTTTAAAACTTGTGTCCATAGGGCTGACACCATAGAATTTGACAAATTTTTTGTCGGGGCCAACGAGGCCAAATTTCAGCATGGGATGAACTTGGATGACTTTCGAACGAATTTCGGTCGGGGACGACGTGACCAAATTTGGGCCAAGGTCGACTTGACAAAATTTCAGTCGAGATTGACTTGACTGGATTAGACTGAATTTTGGCCAGGGTCAATTTTGCCTAATACAACCAAATTTTGGCCAGAGCAAATTTGGCCAAATATGACCACATTTGGGTCAGGGCCTGATCAGTCAAATTTTTGTCAGGGTTAACTCCACCAAATTCGTCGGTCGGGACCGACTTGACTGAACATGGCCAATTTCAATCACAGCCGACTAAGTTGAATATAGTCAAATTTCGTTCGGGACTTACTCGACCGAATACGGCTAAATTTGGGCTAGTGCCGACTCGACCAAATTTTGGTCATGACCAACTCGACTGAATTTGGCCAAATTTAGGTCAGGACCGATTCGCCTAAATATGACCAAATTTCGGTCGCGATCGACTCTATCGAATACGACCAAATTCAGGTCAAGACCAACTCAGTCAAATTTTGGTTGAGGCCAACACGACCGAATTTTGACCGGGGCTGACTCAACTGAATTCGGCCAAATTTTGGTCGTGGCCTACTCAGTTGAATACGGCCAAATTTCGATCGTGACCGACTCATTTGAATACGATCAAATTTCATCTTAGGCCGTCTCAGCCGAATACGACCAAATTTGGGCCAGGGCCGACTCGGTCAAATCTCAATCGAGGCCAACTCGATTGAATTCAACCGAATTTTGACTAGAGCCAACTAGGCTAAATACAGCCAAATTTTGGTCGCGGTTGTCTCAGCCGAATACGGTCAAATTTTGTCTAGGTTGACTCAACTCAATGCAGTCAAATCTGGGTAGGGGTGAACTCAATCGAATACTTCCAAATTTTGTCCAGGACCAACTGGGCCAAATTTCGATCGGGACCGACTTGACATAATTTGACCTAATTCAGCCAAATTTTGTATAGGGTCACGCCAACTCAATCAAATATGACTAAATTTGGGCTAGTCTGTCTCAACCTTTAGCCTAACCTAACAAAAAATATAAAGTGAAAATTATGATTTGATATTTTGGATTATCCATTTTGAAAATCTAGATTTAGAGTATGGATATACAATCAATAAAATATATAAAATGTAGATCAGATTAATATCCAAATCTAACCTAACAAAAAATATAAAGTGAAAATTATGATTTGATATTTTGGATTATCCATTTTGAAAATCTAGATTTAGAGTATGGATATACAATCAATAAAATATATAAAATGTAGATCAGATTAATATCCAAATCCAATAAAATGGATTTTAAATGGATTGGATTTTTAATAGAATGAATATTAAATGGATTGGATCATAGAAAAAATAGATTGGATCATAAAAATTAGATTTTTTGCCCACCCTTACCAAGGACATCATCAATTAAGCTAAATATAAAATACACCCATAATTTTTCTTGAAGCTTTCAAAATTTGTCCCTACGATTAGACAATTGGAATGCACTCAATAAATATTCAAAAGCAATTAAGAGAAAAAAAATCCTAAATCTCACAAAATTTAAATTGAAAAAAAAAAGATTAGGGTTCATGGGTTTATGCCAATTGAGAATAAAGCATTAATATGCTCTTATACCAATTGTTTCAAAGCCTATATTTGATATCCTAGAGTCGAGATGATCGAAATGTGTTCTGTTACAAAGAAATAATCAGAACTTACACTCATAACTACAAACATTCTCTAAAAATTGTTGTGTTCAACAAAATGGATGCACATGAAAAGAAGTATGGGCCTGAATTTTCTTTGAGGGAATGTAGATGAAAATACACGAACGAGTAAGAAATGTTAGTTTTGAAATGGTTGAAAAGCCAAGAAGGGGGGGTTGAATTGGCTAGTTAAAAATTTAGGCTATCTTTACAAGCTAAAAACCACCTTTAATTGAATCAAATAAATCACCAAATTAGGATGCAAACAGTACTGAACTATACACTTTCAATCGATCAAAAACAGAGTTAACAGATTGATTTTACTAAACAGATTCTGTTCTGGTATAATCAATCGATTGAAACTGAAAAAAAAATCAACTGAAATACTGGGAAAAATGTAGAAATGCGAATTTGAATTTTAAACCAGAAACAATGCTCAAGAATGATCAAGACCAGTTCCAAATGATTATACAAACATGCTCAATGCTACAGATGCTATGAAAACATGCAAGAACATGAAAAAGATGATTAAAGCACAAGTTCTTGAAACTTTAAAATGAAAATGCAAGAGAGAAAGGTTAGAGAAGAGATGACACCACGAATTTTTATACTGGTTCACTCAAACCTGAGCTACATCCAGTTTGTCAAGGCAACCTTAGCTTGACTTTGCACTATTTCAAAAGTTTTACAAAGTATCCATCCTTACACTTCCAAAATATGCAAAAACACCACAAAAGACTCTTGAATCACACAAGAATCACACCAGCACAGCAAGAACCCTCTTGCAGACCTGGAAAACCACTAGGCACACACATAAAGCTTGAGAAAGATCAAACCTTAGTGGTAGCACAGCCTTGCCTACCATAAACCACTTTCTCCAAGCTTCAAACCAAGCCAAAAGCTCCAAGAATTGATCCAAGATCAATCTTCAATAGCTGCAACACCTATGATCACGAAGGAGAGAGTTTCCACAAGTTTCCAAAACCAAATCGTGCTCTAAAATGATCAACAAATCTCTCTTTCGAAAATCATAGCTTTTATAGTCAAACTGTTACGAAATTCAACATGTTGATTTTCAAATCAATCGGTTGATTTCACTTGACTTAAGTGAAATCAGTCGATTAAAAACTAAATCAACTGATTGAATTTGTTGCAGTTTAAGACTACTGCAGCCAACCTTTTAACTTATTGAAAAACCATTCAACAGACTAAAAGAGACATTTTAACATGGAGAGCACACGTTCCAGCCTTGATCACCATGAATATCATCAAATCTCCTTTCCTTCATCAATGTAGGCTTCATCAATGTAGGTTTCATTCCAATGGTAATGGCTTCAAGATAGTTCAAAAAAGCTTTATTCAATCTTCATCAAATCTTCAAGAAGCAAACCACCTTGGCTTCTCATGTTAACAAGAATAAATAAGGGCAAGAGGAGAAAAGAACGTGAATGGGCTGAAATTTTTTTAGGAACTTTTTAATAAACATAAACGACACCTTGGTTGAGCGAATATATTTATGTGTAAGCGGATTTCAACATGTCTTTGATTCTTTGAGCAAACCAAATGTTGGTCGAGCAAGAGAGTATTTTATGAATTTCAAATAAATGAGTTTTTATATTTTTAAATACTAAAATTAATTTATCTTTCACTATTTTTTATATTTGATCATTATATTATATTTGGATATTTAATTAATGAAATGGAAGAGTTGGTTTGATTTATTAAATTGAGATGATGACAAGCTTAGATATGAGTTTTCACATACACGACATGAGTATTTATACTCTTATTTCTCATTTATTTTGTTCCATTCTTAAAGAAAAAAAAAATCTCTCTTGTCTCACTTAATAGTAAAATATTAGTTTGGTAACCTTGCTTTTTATTTCATGAGTCTTTTGTATAATTATTTTTTATAAACATAAAATGAAAAGTTATCTATTATATATTTTTTTCATAACTGATTTTTAATTGTGACTTAATTTTCGTAGATTTTTCTTTTAGTAATTACGCCTCTCATTTTTTCTTTTTTAATTGTATATTGATGAAGAATATAGATTCATTTTTTAAAAGTTATAGATAGTCGTGAAGATGAAAACAAAACATATTCAACTTCTTCACATATTCTAAAAAATTATATTAATGATCTAATTGTTCAATTAGATGACTTGTTTCTTAAGATTTGAATAATTACATGTGATAATTTCATATATAAACTTTTGTTATATTAGCGACGGTAATTACATATAAAAATTGAGTGTATTATTTTGACTTAGATCCAAAATTATTGGTTTAGATCCGTCACCGATAACAGTATATCTATAAACTCCTCTTTAAGTTTATGTTTCCCTTCTTTTATTAAATTTCAAATATAATATAATTATCTCTTAAATAATAAAATCAAATTATCAAATACATGAGAAACAACGTTACATTCATATGAAACATCCCACTAAGTGAATTTGTTTATTTAAAATCCAAAGAACATTGCTTGCTAGACTAGCCAAAGCTGATTGAGAAAGTCTTTAACTAAGACTCTAATGTTTTAGTTGACTAGACGAATTAAGAGTCTTTACGTGAGGGAGCCAATTAAAGCAAACTTCTTTGGAGTCGTAATACCTACATGGTCCAGATTGTTTTACGAACCATTGACAATGTTGTTTACAATCAGAATCAAACAATGTAACAAAATTAAACATATAAAGTTGAAGGTCGTCACCTAAATGAAATAAACATAGGAATGGTTGTATGGAAGGTGGAAGATCACCAGAATAATCCCATTGATAAGATTGATCGGGATTAATAAGACGCTGCTTAAAATCAACATGGTTGCAATAAACAGATAGTATTACTTTTGAAGCCAAAGAATTTGTGACCTGAACATGGAGATCCAGAGACATAGCATTCTTTGCAGAGGACAAAAAAACAACCATAGTTAACACCCATCCTATGGAAACTCTTCTGTCAAATGAATACATTGTTCCACCCTTTCTTATTCCCTTTCCTCTTGGCAAGAAAATATAGAGGTCTTTGAATATATGAGTTTTTTTGTCTTTGGATCAACAATAACAGGTATATATAAATATATGAGTGTGTAGTTAATTAGCTTAAGAAGAATGTAATTAAGATATATTTATTGATGCAATAATAATGTCTTCTGACCTTATTTGTTGATTATGGTTTTATATGATGATGATAAGATTGTTTATTTTTCTAATGATTTCTGTAAAGTCTAGCTCAATGTTTGGTTAGTTCAGGAACAGTGTCTTTATTACATTCCTTAACATATTTTTACTGTCAATTATAAATTATAAAATCACAAAAGACATTAATTTCTTAGTGAATAAACAATTTTTTATTTTTAATAAATTTCTGAAAAAATAAATAAATCATTCGATAGGTGAAAATAATACTTTAAGGTTTGATAATGTGTATAATTAGATACAAAATACTTTAATTTTGGTAAAATATATTACACACTCTTCAAAAAAAGGTTAGAGAATACCTTTAACTTTGTAATATTAAGAATTAAATATGAGTAAATACTCATTGATATATTTTATCTTTAGTATAATAAAAAAAAATGTAGTCTTGGTACAAAATTTTAATTTTGTGAATTTTATTAGAATTATTTTAATAGTTAAGAGAATTGACACATATGTTATTTAGTAATTGTCAAATGTATTGGATTCATTAGTATAACCATTTATTAACAGCAAATATATAAAATTACATATATAATATGATTCCGAGCTTCTTTTTTTCATTTACATTTGAAGCTAAAATTACATAAGTCAAGTTAAATTACAGTCATTAATTTCAATTTATTCTATTAATTTCTGAAGTGAAAGTTCAAATTCATAAGTGAATATGATATACATTGACTTTTTCATTAATTTGCTAAGAACACTGATTACTTCCAATTTATAATAATATAGTCTAATTCAAAATGTCTTATAGATAAAATGAAATATAAAAAAACATTCATTTTTCTCATTATTATTTACTATTAACAATGACCATACCTTTTTTCATTAAACGTTATTAGGTAAGAATTTAATTATTTAATTATTCTTTTACAAAATTAAAAATCCATTTTAATAACATACCAATATACTATATACAATTATACCATTTACATCTGTGTATACTAAACTCAATTCAAATATATTATAATTTTAAAATTTGATTGTGTTTAACTTTTTTTTTTTATTTTTATATTTTATTATTATTTTTAATCTTATTATTGGATTATATTTTTTTACAAACATTTAGTTCCAATAATTATTACTATTTTATATTTTAATAAATATAAAATTATGTTTAACTTCTATTCCTATTTGATATTTTAATATATTTGTTATTGTTTATAATTTTTTTTAAAATAATATAGATTATAACTTATTTATTATTTAATTATTAAATTAACACTGCTAAACATTATAACTAAATATTTTACATAATTTTAACTTTTAAATACTATTTAAAAAAATACATCGCAAGTTAATAAAATTTAAGTAAAAATTTTAATAAAATTAGAAAAAAAGGAAAGTTGGCCCTGTTTATGCAGGGGTTTTGAATTATATTTATTCATTTAAAATTATTTATTTTTCCGAAATTACTTAAAAAGAAATTTCTGAACCTATAATTATATACCCATTTGGTTGTTATTACCCATTTTAATCCAATGACTATATTTAGGAATGTTTTATTTACACTACAAAAATAGTTGTTTTTAGCTAGAGTTATTTTTTATGTCTCTGAAGCAAATTAATGATTTTTTATTAAAATTGACACTATAAGTATTTTAATTACATCAATAAAGCAAGTCATCATTATTAACAATTTCAATTTTGATGAAAAATTATTGATCCATTTTAAGAAATTTAACGAAAAGGGACCACAAACATCATCAGAAATCATGACCAAATTAAAACTTAAAAAGATTGGAGGACTAATTTGACATTTTTGGACAAAAACAGGGACCAAAAGAGTAATTAAATCTAATTTTTATTATGTTATAATGTACGTTGCTTCCTTATTATACCTTAGACATTCGCTTAAGTCCGCACTCCGTCTAAATCCATAATTAAAAGGAAAAATGATCGGATCAATAATTTTGTAACTTTATTCTCAGAAAAAAAAAACAAATATCATGTAAAGTCATTTGACGATACTATTTTCGATTTGTTCATGTGTGATTGTCAATTGACAATTTATAAAATGTGACGAAGGGTGGAGAACACACCTTGAGATTTGACCTTAATTTAACTAATTCGATAATAAATAAGAGGTATCTTTCAATTAGTAAATATTGACATGAAGGTTGATAACACTTTATAATGATTTGAAGATAATATTGTGTTAATCAGCTTCAACTTCGTCCAAACTATTTTTAAATTCACTATCATCGAATTCAATAGTAAGCTTATCTAAGATGACATCTTTAAATTATTTTTTAGGAAATATTTCTGTTTTTAAATATATCTTTCAATTTTAAAATTAGTTATTGTTTTAGAATTAGGAAATTAATATTGTTACGATTTATTTATTTATATATATATATATATATATCATTTTTTAATCTCTACAAATTTTCAACACTCATAATATTTCATAATGCAATTGTATGATATTTTATATTATAATTATATGACTCTCAAAATTCATTAAGTATGCATCTCAATTAAATCCGCATCAAACTCCTCGTATCAATATACAAACTTAAATGAATTTTTATTGTATCTATATATTATTATTAAATTCAAACCTTATTTATTCAAAAATATATTTAATTACAATATTTTTCCTATAAAATAAAAAAAATTCAAAAAAACAAATCTGCAGGCTCGAGTTACAGGTAGGATTAAATGTATTAAAAATAACCAAAATTTAATCAAATCTACGATAAAATTTCTTTTACTAATGAAAAATATTTTACAATAAAAATTATAAGTATTTTTTGTAGATTTTTATTTTAAGAAAGTTTGCAACAAAATTTAAAGATAATAATACAAATTATTTACACATAATATTTTACTAAATTTGTAGAAACTTCTTGAAAAAAAAATAATTCTAAAAAATTTCATAAATACTTTTTATGAAAATATTTTATAGTAAAATTTGTAAATAGTTTTTATAGACAATTTTTTAAAATTTGAAAATAATAATATATAGTAATATAAATTAGTTAATATTCTTATTAAAATAAATTAACATGTAAAAGTATAATAAAGTTATTAATTTATATAACAATAAACTATACTTTTTATAATTTATTAAATTATTGATGGCTTATAAAATTTGCATAATAAATTTAAAGTAAATTTTTTTTTTGTTGATCCTATGCTAAATAGTAAGGAAATTTTTTCTCATTAATTTCTCTCACAAACTAGTTACGAAACTTTTTGTCATCGATAATAGTGAGAAACAATTTTTCTCACTAATTTTTCTCGCAAATTAGCTACAAAATCTTGTTGTCATTCTTCGCTAAAAAACGAGAGATAATGAGAAATAAATTATCGCATTAATTGTCCTCACAAATTAGCTATGAGCCTTTTTTGTTGTTGATCTCTCGCTAAATAGCAATAAATTAGTGAAAAATAAACTTTCTCGCTAATTTTCCTCGCAAATTAACTACATACTTTTTTGTTGATAATCCCTCACTATTTAACGATAAATATCTCGCAAATGAACAATTTTGTTATGGTAAAATTAAGTTTCAATTATTAATTATAATGGTATAATTTGATATATAAATATAATAATTATTTTAATTTTGTGAAATCCCTATCCTTTCATTTTATCCCTCCTATTCTCTTTGCCTGAAAACACAACATAGACTCATTTTCTCTCCACACTCACCATCTCACACTGAACTTCATCAGCCTCTCCCCATCTACACTCTCATTTTTCCTTCTGTGACTTTCCCCTCATTCTTGCACTCAGATCTTGGAAGTGAAGTATCTACAGGGCTCTCTGTGGATTTCCATTCTCCATTTCCCTCTTCAGAGTAAGTCAACCCATTTGAATTGAGGTTTTGTGCCCTCACTGTTTGAGTTGGTGTCTCACCAAGCTTAAATCAGAAAAAGGTAAGGGAAGCTATCTATTTTTCTTGGATTTCACATGAAAATCATTTCTAGTGCTTTTGATTGCATGATTGGGTGTTAAATAGGTGCTTGAATTGTGAAATTGAGTGTGTGATTGAAATTGTGCACGATTCTGAGCTTTTGCATGTGATAACAGATTGGGAATCTGGTGTTTTCGCCTAAGCGAGCAGCTCTAGCCTGAGTGAAAACACCAGAAACTCATCCTTGCCACTACACAAATTGTCACCTAGGCGAGTGAGTTTCGCTTAAGCGAGAGGTAATCTCGTCTAAGCAAGATAGCTTAGACTAAGCGAGAATTCACTTAGATTTTGGGTTGTTCTCTATTTTGAGTCTCGCTCAGGCGAGGATGATCCGTCTAAGTGAGAGAACCCTTTCGCATGGACGAGACCTTTCAGCTTGAGCGAGAACCATTGCAGCTGAGTGTTTATTTCTCTGTTTGTTATGGGTGAAGTTATATCTAAAATTTTAAAATGTGAAATTAGATGATGATATGCTTGGATTGTTGTGACTGACAACATGTGTGGTACAAATGCATGAATTTTGATTATGAGAAAATGTGGTTGAACTAGGATTTCAAGAGAAATTCTAAGAGGTATATTTTAGTGTATGTAAGAACATAAGGACTCACTATTGAAGGTATCCTGAAACTCTAATAATCATTCACGCTCAGATAGAGCATAATGAATTATGTCGTGAGGAGTAGCAGGAGGTCATAGTCTTTGGACTTGATCAAGTCTTAGACGAGAATGGGACTTACCCTGTGAATGGTTGGGTGATAACCTCTTGAGGCCAAACTCTGCAAAATTTGGAAACTATCATAGGTGCATGCCACCAAGAGGTTTAATGACGCTTACATAATCCGGATAATTGAATCTAGAGTCATCTATATGTGTTGTGTTGTGGTGGTTTAAGTGATTCTGGTGAAACAAGAAAAATTGCATGGTGTTTATAATTGAGTTGCATGTTTCTTTTAATTAAATTAGCTTACCGTTATTTGCTTGTGTCTGTTTCTCTTTGTGTGGTTTTTCCCTTGCAATGATCATCTATCAATTGGTGTGAGCAGAGAAAGATACAGGTGAAGACACTCTCTTGGATAGGAGTTGAGTCAGTAGCATGAGATATCCAACAGTAGGCTCTGTTCCATGTTTTTGTTTAAGAGTTGAAATTTTTGTTAACTCTTTTTTTGCATAGGCTGCAAATATAGTTTGTACTTCTATAGTTATTTTGGATGACTGTATTAATACTTTATATTGACCTATTTCTTCTATCTATCTTGTTTTATCATGATATAATATTTTGTTTAGTAGTATAAAAACTATTAAATGGGATGTTATAAATTTATTCAATAAAATTATTAATTAATGAAGAATAAAAATATTTATATAAATATCTTCATAATATTTATTTGTAAATATATATATATATATATATATATATACAAATTAAAAAAAAAAAAAGTAACGTCGAGCTCGTTAACTTGTCAGGGAAATTACAATTTGGACCCATTTTCTGATGGCCTATCAACCTAACTGACTTATTTTGTATGGTCAAAGTGTAAGTCAGAACAAAACGGATCGAAGTGACATCACATCTACACGAAAGTTCACGTTTTAGCTAGCTATTAAAAGAACCGACGCAAAACTAGTAAAAATTGTTTAAAATTAATATTAATAAGTATATTTATTACATATATTTATTAAAGTGTTAAATAAAAAATTAAAATCAAAAGATATTTATTTTTTTACTATTATTATTATTATTATTATTATTATTATTATTATTAACATTTTTTCATTAAATTATTTCAGGTAATAATATTTTAATTATTTAATTTTTTCCTTTAAAAATTAAAAATCCATTTTAATAACACTAGTGAAACACAAACGCTATCATGTGTTCGTATCTTTATCAGTTAAATTTAATAAAAAATATATAATTAACTTTTAAAATAGTTGTTAGATATAAAATTAAGAAATATACGCATATAAAAGAAATATTTAGAATAACTTTAAAAAATAATAAAAGACATTTTCAGAATAACGGTTAAACTATTTGTAAAATAATTAACTTTTTAAAATAAAAATTAAGGATAAAATTTGTATAACAAAATGTGGAAAAAAAGAAGGTATTCTTTATATATATATATATATATATATATATATATATATATATATATATATATATATATATATATATTAGCATACACACAGGCGTTGTCGTGTTTGTGTGTACACATTTTTTAAATATACTTGATATTATATTAGTAGGTAATGATAATGTAATGTTATTAAATTATAATATATAAAATAAAATTATATTTATTAGAAATAAAGTGAAATATATCAGAAAAGATGAGAGAATAATTGTTGATAAATATAGAAAAAGAGAATAACAGAAATCGACGATTTTATAGAGTAACGATCAACTTTCAAAAATTTTATAAATAATTATATTTTAAAGGGTCAAATTAGTATTTTGAAATGTGGACACAAAAAAGAAAATTATGTTTATATATTGTTATAAATATTATTATAGATTTTATATATATATATATATATATATATAATTATAATATTTACATTTACATATAATAAACTCATTTATTCAAATATATTATTATCAAAAAATACATATAAAAAAAAGGATGTTTTATATCATGATATAAAATAAAAATTAAATCATAACGTAAGAATTCTTTATTCCGTGAATAAATGTATCCTAATTAAATTCTTTTTAAACTAATTAACTACACACTCATATATTTCTATATCTGTTATATTGTTTACCAAAAACAAAACACTCCAATATTCATAGACCTCTCACAAAGATACTATATATGTGTATTTTGTTCCCTGAAGGAAAGGGTATAACAAAGGGTGTAACAATGGGTTCATTTGGCATAAGAGTGTGCATAGAATGGGTGTTAATTATGTTTGTTATTTTGTCCTCTGCAGAGAGTGGTATGTCTGTGAAACTCCAGGTTGAGGTCACAAATTCTTTGGAAGGAAATTCTGATCTAACAGTTCATTGCGACAACATTGATCCTACGCAGCACCTTCTTCAACCCAATACTTCTAATGCATGGGATTATTCTGGCGATGCTCCATCTTCCAAACCACCATTCCTGTGTTCTTTTCAATGGGGCCTTCAAGATCATATGTACAATTTGGTTGACCCATTGTGGGATTTTGACTGTAAAAATCACTGTAATTGGTTCATCAAACAATTTGGACCATGTAAGTATTACAGTACCAAACTCGTTTGCTTTAACTGGATCAAAACTTAAAATATACTCTATTGCTTATATTATATCAGTATTGTTGGTTCCGATTTTTTTCTGTTTTCTCATTTTTTTGTTCAGCCTATGCACCTCATTTATAAGCAAATGCTTCTTTACATGAAATGAATTATTTTCTTTATCCAGTACCTGCCTGGTATTTATATATGCTCGTGTTTCTTTTATCTTATTAGCAAAAGTGAGGTAAGTTCATTATAACTCAGGTCATAAATATACTTATGTCGTGTATATAACAACTCCTCTATCATATTTTGATTATCGTATTACATGACTTATGATGTGTTTGGTTCAGTGTTATAGAATTGATTTCAGTTGAATCAATTCTTCAACTCAACGCACAAACAAAATTTAGTTGTTTCTTATTCATCGTGAATTTTTTACCTTTTAATTGATTTTGGAAACCAAACATGTATTTATTCTGCGATAAAAAAAATCATTTTTAATCAATTCTACGTCAATTTAACACAAAACCAAACAAACACTTAGATTATTAATGAAGCAAACTTCTTCTTTTCTTTACGTCAATGCTTAATACACAAATCAAACAATTGGCATATCATTTCATATATTACCACAAATTCAGATAAATTTCATCATTCTCCATGATTATTGCTACAATTAATTTAATTCATCATTACAAGGAATATTTCATCAACTATATATATTTCATCTCAATTTAAAATGCTAATAAATCAAATTAACTCTTCCATTGCTTTAATTTAATATCCCATATAATATAATACTCAAATAAGTGAAAGATAAATCAATTTTAACATTAAAATTATTTAAAATCTCATTTAAGCAAATCAAACACCTTAAAATTCTTTCATTATCTACCAACGGTTTGGCTATTGATATATGGAAAACCTTCACAACTTTTTAAGAATTTGTGTGGTTTTATTCAATAATTATTCATTTTAATTTTTTAGAATATTATTTTTGATTATTTTTTATATAAGTAATTGTGTAATTTTAATTTATTCTTATGAGTGTAATTTTACCATTACAATTACATAAAAATATATAATTTACTATAATATAATAATTTAATGTTACTATCATATTTTTTTTATAACATCAAATATATATGAAGTTCAAAAAATGAAAGAGTTATGTCAAGATTTAAGTTATTACTAGTTTAATATTTTGTCTCAATGTGATTTTGTTCAATATAATATTTATCTATGTATAAGAAAAGAAATAAAGAGACCTTTTATATATTTTTGAATTTGAATATTCATTTTTATTTTATAATTGTCTAAAAATATTTTTTAACTTTATAAACTTTGTTTAATTAATGTTTGTAAAATGTATCCATGTTTTGGTTGTCATGAAAATATATTTATTTGTAATTGTCAAATATTTTATATGAATATTTCAAACTGTTATTTAGTATTTTATTTTTAAATTTATACTATCATATTTTTTCTAAATATTTGACATTGAAGATATGAGAATATATCTTTTTTATGTTACATATTTGATAATATTTTGTTTCCTTTTGATATGATTTTTACTTTTTTTTCTTATAAAATATATTTAATTAATATCGAAATAAAAAAAAAAATAGCACATAGATATATCCATTACTCAATGGGATTGGACATAAAAAAAAAAAAATCTTATAGCCTTTAGGTGTGGAAATAGAGATAAAAATAAATGTTTACTTCAAATACATGTATGAAATAATAAAACATGATTGTACTTGGGGAAAAAAGTGGCTTTATGCACTAACAAAGTTAAAAAAATAACTCACTGTACTTTATTTATAACAATTAAATAAACAATAAATGTGTTATTTATTAAAATAGTTATCTTAATTGTGTTAATAGCCTCATTTCTATTACGTTATTTTTTCAATCACATTTAGTACTAAACCTATTTCTCTTATTTAGTATTTAATGTTAAGATAATTGTCATGAGTTGGAGCGATATGAATGAATATATAAAAGTAGAGATGACAAAATGAATTATGATTTACAAACTAGTTCTTCAAAATGAGATGGATGGGGTTCGTCACTTTATGTTAGTTATTTTGTTTAATATGTCAAATTGACATGTCAAAAGACGGATCAGTTTACTCATACGTGCTGACTTGTTTTATTTTCAATTTTTTTAAATAAAAATAAAAATAAAAATAATTTAAAGATTAATTTGTTTATACTATATTTTTGTAAAGATGTAAATATGCAATACTATTGTAATTTTAAGGTTAAATCATTCCATAGGTCCCCATTTTTGTAGCGAAATTTCAAGTAGGTCCCCCCATTTTTATTTGACTCAATTGAGTTCCTATTTTCGAAAATTCGTTGCAATTGGTTTCTTTCCGTTAGTTGACCGGTAACGGTGCTAATTATGTGCCACGTGTCAGCACGTGGTTTTTTTGACTTTTCTTTTAATTTTTTTTTAATTTTTTTTAATTTTTTCTTTTAATTTTTTTATAATTTTTATTTTTTTTTATAATTTTTTTTAAAAAAACTTAAAATTGCTACGTGTCAATCTGACATTGTGCCACGTGGCAGAGACAGTGTGATGTGGCAGTGACAGTGCCACGTGTCAATATTGGATGTGAAAAGTCTCAGTGTAGTCCCTGTATTTATTATTTTGTCTCAATTTGGTCCCAATTTTGTTAAGACTGAATCAATTTTATCCCTATATCAGATTTAATTTGTATATAAATTTACAATGGTATTTTTATTATAATTGATATTTTTAACAAAATTAAGTTTATTTAAATGTATATTTTGCATTGAACTTTATTTAAATATTGTTTCAAATATTTATATATCAATAATTTATAGACAAATGTTAGAATTGTTATAATTTTTTTTAAAATTTTATATTTGAATTTATAAAGCTTTTATTTTTAAAGCAACTCTAACATTTATCTATAAATATTTAAAATAAAATTTAAATAAATATTAATGCAAAATATACATTTAAATAAATTTAATTTTGTTAAAAATATCAACTATAATAAAAATACCATTGTAAAATTTATATAACACTTACAAACACTTACAAACACTACAAAAAATTTCCAGATTTGCAAGGGAACAATTCCTAGCTAATGCTTTGTTGATCCTACAGAACACTTTAGCGAAAGATTGACGAGCAAACAGGACACTGAACCATAGCTAAATAATAGGTAGCTAACTAGGAGGAAACTATTTTGTAACTAATTCCTAGCAAAATGGTTTTAACAAATCCCTAATTAATCCTAACAAATTGTTTGTAACAAATTCTTAACTAATTTCTAGTAAAATTATTCTAGCAAATCTCTCATTAATTCCCAACAAAATATTTATAACAAATTCCTAATTAACTCCTAACTGTTATGAATTAATGGTCGTCCATTGATTTATACAATTACTCATATGATTGATAATCATATTATTCATTACTCTTTATGATGTAATATTTTGTATTTACTATTTGATTTTATATCCTTTCTGGGTTACCATATTGTACCTATAAATAGGACTCGTCCTATCAGTAATGTGACACACATAAAACCAGAAGTTGCTCCCTACTCTCTCATTCTCTATTCTTCCTCTCCTTTGTCTCTCTTATTACCTTTATTTTATAACAATAATAAAGATTTATTTGAATATTTTGGGACAAGAACAAAGATGGAATAGTATCCTTCTGTGTTATTTATACACAGTCAAAATATATATATATATATATATATATATATATATATATATATATATATATATATATATATATAGTGGTGGTGGTTTACTGTCAAAAATATCATATATTTTTAGCGATTTTTGATTGTCAAAATATGACAAAATATTATCAAATTAATATACATTCTGTAACAATTTTTAACCATTATTATTTTTTCTTTTCTGACAACACTACTAACGATTAAAATATTTTTGTCATAGATCATTTTTTTATGTATAATTGTGACAATTATTTTAACTGTTGGAAACTTCATCTGTGATGATTTTTAATTGTTAGAATTTATAATTTTAAGCTTCACAAATATCAATAATTTTTGGACAAGTTATTTAAGGATGAGAAAAGAGATAAATGTATAGAAGTATTTGTAAAAGAGCGACAAACATAACCTTATATTTGTTAGGTTCTTGCTAACCAGTACCCGACACTGATTAAGGATAATTAATATGTATTGAATCTTATAAAAGTATATAGTTAAGTGTGATATTAAATAAAATCTAATCTAATAACCATTAATGCAATTTTATTTTATTTAAAGGATAAAAATACTCATAAATATTGTACTTGTGTGTATAATATTTTATTTAAAACTCACCAATAAAAAATAAAATAGAAATTAAATAATAAAATAACTATATTTTAATGTTGCTAAAAGTTAAATATATTTAATACTAATACTACTACTACTAATAATATTATTAATATTAATACAACTACATATATAAAGAGATAAACATCTTTGGTGTCCTTTTAATTTTATCAATTTTATCCTCTTAATTATTATATTTTAAATTTAAATAATTATTTATAATAACAAAATATTTTTCAATTTTATTATTTTACTAATTTTAGTAACTAATTTTTTAAATTGAAATAATTGTTCAAATGTAAAGATAAATGAATAACAAAACAAATAATAATACCATTATAATATCTTGTAGTGATAATAATAATAATAATATCATTATAATAATATCTTATAGTGTAAGACCCGAGGAAAAATTAAATAGATAATTAAATAATTAGTTAATAAATGCGGGTAATGGGAATCTTTAAGACAATAAATGCGGAATTTTATGATGTGGGAAAGTACTAGTTCAAGTGGTTGAGAGTATTTTGTTTGTGTGATGGAACTTGGGTTTGAGTCCTAGGTTTGCCATTTTTGTGTGTTATTAATTTGGTATTATTTTTAATATATATGTTAATCATGTTGTGGAATTTTATAATAATTGAATCAAATTAGATGGCATGAAATGTGAATTGGTTGAATGGTTTGGCATTGAGTACATGGGAGTGGGTTCAAACCTTGACCTAAATGAAACTTTATTTTTGCTATTTTTGGTGTTGTCTTGAATTTGAAGGGTTAAAGGAAACCCTAGCAGACTTAGCAGCCAAGGATGGCTGAAAAGACTGGTTGGAATTGGAGAAGGTAATGTGAGGAACAAGAGTTCAGAGAGGAACGTGGGTTCTGGAGTGATACGGGAGCCAAGTTGGGAGGAAGCCATTGGTGATCATTGAAAGCTTTCAAGGAGCCCAATTTTAAGCGAGGAAACCAGGTTAGGGGAGCTCTTATTTGTGTTTTGATGATAATTGTATGTTTTCGTGCTATATTGGATGATTAGAATGTGCATTTTTGAGTTTGCGTTGAATTCTGTCGGATTTTTGGAAATTTCCAGAAACCGCCTGGCGGTGTTGAAGGCCCGCCAGGCGACTCATACCTCCAGAAGCTATTTCTGGGTTTTCTGCTATGCACTGCCTGGCGGCTATGCACTGCCCGCCAGGCGACACCAATTAGCCTACCCAGTTCTCACGAATTATGATGTTTTCATGATGTGGGGATGCTAGGAAGTGATTCTTATGATATGATAATCTTTGGTTACATGAAATGGATATACCACATCCCCAAACCACGAATTTATTTCAACAATATAATTATATATATATATATTATATTTATATTTTACTCCTAATTATATTTCAAAATTAAAAGAATTTATTCAACCTTAAAAGTAACTATACACGCATTTTAACAAGACAACACAATTTAAATAATTTATATTTTTAACTAATTAATATACCACAAATTACTCATTATCTTTTTATATAAGTTTTATATTAATTTCATTTCTTAAAACAATAATGCATCTTACCTTTGCCACCCAAACACTTCATACAAATTCTTCTTTTGTCATTTCTAAATATTTTAAATTTCCTACCACTATGCACACTGTAAGTTCTTATTGACTCCGTAAATTCTTCCTTTTCAGCAAAATAGGTTCCAACTTCCCACTTGTAGTCCTCCATACTTTAGGCATTGCAAAAATCCCAAAGTGACCATAGTTGTCTTTATCGTCATCTGTTGTATCACTATAGTCATCACTATCTAATGTTTCAGACTCCCACTTATTATCATAAATTCCTCTGACATACACATTTGTATCTTGTGACTTTGTTCGGTACTCCCACTTGGCCCAAGCACTTGATGGCCTCCAATTCTAACCTCATATAATTCGTTCTCCATATCATCTCTATCAATCCTGACATCATATAATTCATCCTCATTCATGACATCACCTTCAGACTCAGTCCAACTACTCACCTCATACTCATCATCCTCGTCATTGTTTGTCTCTCCACCAAGTTCCTCCTCACCATCCCCAACAATGTCTTCAGCCTCAACCTCGCATTCAACAACATGGTCTTCTCCACCAACTTCCTCCTCACCATCCCCAACAACATGTTCAGCCTCAATCTCACACTCAACACCAGGGTCTTCGTATGCCTCATCATTATCAACTAAGTCCTCCTCACCCTAAACAGAAACTTGTTCATTAACCACACCATTCACATTATCTTGTGCCTCTATATCAACCTCAACAACAACCTCTTCCCTAGTAACCCCATCCACATTATTGGGTGATTCATTGTCAATCTCAACAACCACTTCTTCCTCAACATCCCCATCCACATTATCATTTCCCCCATTCTCATCCCCCACAACTGCTTCTTGTTGACCATCCCCCTCCACAGCAGGTTGGTCCTCTATCATATGAATTACTTGAGGTTCACAGACAAAGTGTACCACATAAAGGTGCACTTGACCATTCAGAGTGGCTATGTTCACCATATGACATACACATCCATCATCACTTAGCAACTCCAACATTCCTTCCAACACAGAACCCCCACCTACTGAATACCATAATTTCTTCACATTCACATACCCCATCTCCCTCAAAATAAACATTATCTTAAAGAAACTCCATCTGTTAGGGTCATAAAATAAAGTACTACTATCTCCCACGTATTTCAGTGACCCATCATTGACAATTCTCCCATGGTGAAATACCACTTCAAAATTTTCGTCGTCCATGTCAACTATTATATGCCTAACTCTATATCCCTGCCAAATATAAAAAAACCCAAACAATAACCCACAATTTACATTCCATACCACCAAGACACCAACAACAATTAAGAAAGAGGGACCACACCACATCATCAACACCGTCACTGTCACATATAAATTAGAGGTGTCAATTTGGCCCCTAGCCCATGGGCCAGCCTTGGCCCACTCTTCATAAAGCCCCATTTTAGGAGGCCCCCAAATGAGGGGGCCAAAAAAAAGCCCGAGCCACCAAAGCCCCCTCTCTAGTGGGTTAGGGTTAGGGCTAAGGTGGGTTAGCCCCCCAAATAATACTACATTAAGCAAAAGTCAAAGATCAAGTCGGGCCCGTCCATGTCGTTGGGCCCATCGGTGTTGTCGGGTTTGTCCTGGTTGTTGGGCCCGTTCCTGTTGTCAGGGTTGTCGGGCCGTTCGGGTCGTTGGGCCTGTTTGGATCATCGAGCTCTTTCGAGTCGTCGTTCTTGTCGAGGTTGTCAGGCAGGTTCGGGTCGTTCGACCTATTCAGATCATCGTGCTTGTCCGATTCGTTAGGCCTATTCCACAAATAGTAATATATTTTAAAAATAATATATTTTTCATGTGGAAGATGAAAGGCCATGGATTGGCCCTAGCCCACAGGGCTTTTGTAGGGTTTTTGGCCTTGTGGGCTTTTTTGTTAGGGGCTTTTTTTCAATGTGGGATTTTTTGGCCCTAGCCCACATGGGTCAGGGCCAAACCCTGTGGGCTGGGCCAAATTGACACCTCTACATATAATGGGGGAATTACCAATAAAGTAATACTGACTCAAACATTACAAAAAACAAAACATTGAAACTACAAAAACATAAAATACAGCGCGCCTAAACACATAAATCAACACCAATTCAAAATTTAACCTCTACCATAAAACCCTAACATCAAAACCCTAATCAGTAAATCACAAACAAAGCGAATACCAACCTTTCGTGAACGATGGCTCGCAAGTCGCTCTCAATGTCGCCTTCGAACTTCGATTTCAGATCCTAGTCCCCGCAAAACCATTGATCGCGATAGTTCTTCCTCCACTTCATCTCCACTTCGACAACTTTCCCCAATTTTATTTTTCTTCTGCTCGTGCATTTGTATTTTAATTTTTCGTTACTAGCCAACATATCCTATATCCACGTCATTAGTATAAATTCTCCACGTGTACGAAATTTAATTCACAGACCAACCAGTATCAGTCAACGTTAACCTTTATAACGACGTCAACATAAATGGACTCAATTGATGCACATAAACTAATTTGGGGACGCAGTTGACACTTTTTTAAACCGGGTACCTATTTGACACACTAGTCTCAAACTAGATACTATATGAGTAATTATACCAAAATCTCAAACTGGATATTATATCAGTAATTATACCAAAATGTATCTTTAAAAAGTCACCTTTGGATGTATAATCTTAAAACTGAAGGTCCCACACGCTTTCACTAAATGTTGAATATAAATTTCCATTTAAACCATTTAATATTAGTTGCATATGAATACAAAGTTGTTAGTTTTTGTTATTATTAAACCCTTTAATATAAATAGAATGAATTAATTGCGATAAGTAACGCTTTTGAAGAAATAGTTCAACAATAAATACATCACACATCCCCATTAAAAAACCAAAACAATAAAAAATTAAAAAAAATGCGTGGTTAAAGAATAACTAATACATATTGATTTTATCATTTTTTATATTATATATATATATATATAATCATATTAAATGTATTTTTATTGTATGCTTATAATAATAACAAAAAGTAAATTATATGTAATTATAACATGTACATCTACAAAACCATTCTTTTTTAAAATAATATTTTGTATTCATAATTTTTATAACTTCTATATAAATATTTATAAAAGTTTCTCTTTTTTATTTTTTATCAAAATTGTAACACCCTAAAAATAGAGAAAAATTCTATTCATAGGTTACATACATCATAGATATTAAGCAAAAGTGACCAAACAAACATGAGACATTATTAAATATATCCAAGATGTAAAAAGAGTCCTTTTATTCAAAGTTTATCTAAAGAAGTTAGTTTCTATCTAATTCAAAATCAAAAGAAAAAGGTACAATTAATTATAATTTTGAACATTCTAGAATCAATATCACACCCTGAGCAAATAACCTGCAAACATTTAAACTAGTCATGCATTCAGCTCAACAAATAAGATTTAATAAATGAACCATAAACACATGCATTCGAGACTCAATATCCAGATTTATGTATTGACTTTGACACAAGAAGTCTTGCACCTGTCATAAAATCTCTTATTGGATTGCACAAACAACTCTGACTCCACTTGGCCTAACAAACCAATCAAATTTCCCTTAACAGGTTAAGTTAACTTATGACATCGCCAGACGAGAAGTCTCACCCCTAATCCCTCCATAAAAACCTCCTTCAACTCTCTCCACCTAGACTACAACACTCTGTGAGTTTGTAAGCTTCGTAGAGTATAGGATAACTTATAACCAACACATATCTGTAGTCAATTCATAACACTAGCAAGGGTTTGCATTTCTTCCTTAGAAGCACAACCCTCAAACAACCAAAAAATTCAATAATTTCCGTTGTTCCATTCCATGCCTCCACTTTCATACTCATGATAGCATTACAGTTCTGTAGAATATAATCTTCTCAACAATTCCTTCACATTCATGTCACATATCCACAATATATATATATATATATATATATATATTATCACATTATCATGCTTTACACTTTACATTTCAAGACACACACATCTATCATTCATAATATACTTTTTTTTATTCCAAGATCAAACCAAAATAACAAATAAGTGCATAACAACCCACCAACGCATCAAGTAAAAATACTCTTCACAAAAAGATAAACTTAAAATAGAACAATCTTAAGTGACTGCCTTTTCTAACAACAAACTTCAAACCAAAGATCCCAACGTCAAAGTGAAGATTCATGTGTCAAGAACCAGCTGTCAAAATTTTAGCTCAATTCAACGGTTAATGAAGCGAAATCCTAATTTTTTTAGATGATTCAAAGGAAGAAAACCCAACTTGCCTAGCGAGAAGATTACTCGCTCAGCGAGAAAGCCTCCCTACCCTCTCTACCATAAATCAATTTTTGCACTCGCTTAGCGAGAGGTTGACTCGTCTAACGAGTCTTAATAACGCAGACACATAAATCTACATAATCAGTGGTATCTTTAGCTCAAATGGGAGTTTTCCTTCAACGAACAAGTCATAAACAACACCAATTTGATAAAAATGACCCATTTGAACTAAGGATACCCTGCTATGGATAAACCCCAAATTCATATCATATATCCTTATATCAATCAACACAATTTCACATTATCATATAATTTCTCACCTAATTCAGCCAAGATCAATCTGAACAAATATACTAATTTGACCATCAACACATAAAGAACTAAACAACCAAATCAAAAAAATGGAATTCAAGCATGCAAAGATTAAGATTAGTTTCACTTACCTTGATTAAACTACTTTTGTTCTCAAAGGTGCTCTAAAAACTAAAACACCTTCAACCCCACAAGATACTCTATTTACACATAGAAACTTCACAAACATGATCAAACCATACCATTATGATCATTGATTAGTAGAAACTCACATTAATGATTTAGATGACACATGCAATAGAAGAAGATTGCATGCAAGGAAGAAAACAAATTTGACCTAAGAAAAGGGTAGAAAAATGACTTACTCACTACACCATTTTTTAGTTTAGACAA
>Ga0209589_1002375_pt1 | contig 32564 bp, 16 predicted proteins | sample CowpeawhiteBW_FD_187525 | JGI IMG/M metagenome (GOLD analysis project Ga0209589, IMG submission 187525) | Root nodule microbial communities of legume samples collected from California USA - Cow pea white BW (SPAdes) (version 2) | ecosystem: Host-associated > Plants > Roots > Nodule | place: USA...
AAAAAAAAAAAAAGCACACAAAAACAAATAATTTCCATAAATCAAATGTAGAAATACACAATTTAAACGAAGAACATGAAAAAACAAGACAAATTAAAAGCTCAATGAGATTGGATAAAACCTTAGGGTTTTAGTCCTTCGAAAATCTTAAGAATAATAAAACAAACAAAATTTCAAAATAAAACACATAACAGACAAACATTAAAAAAAATTAGTTTTTTTTTCATATGACAGAAAAATAAGATAGAAGAGGAAATTCAAACCAGAACCTAGCTCTAGATACTAGATGGTACAATCTTATATAGGAAAGAGTACGATCGTTTATGAATTTGAATCCTCAAGAGTCACAATAAAAATGAATCAGAGAAGAACGTGGAACAAGACAAGGATGGAGGATGCCACAATTTAGCAGATTGATAAATCAAGTGAAGATTCACCACAAAGATGTTTATCTTTGTTAAGAATGAGAGTTCTAATCCAAGAACCAAGAGAACCATCTCTCAAATAATGCAAATGCATATAATATGACTCAAAAATGTCTACATTAGTTATTGGTACCTCTATATATAGGCCCATAAGTTTAAGAAAACCTAAAAACCCTACAAAAAGGCTCGAATCCAAAAACATAAAAACATAAACTAATTTATAAAAGAAAGCCCAAAGCCTAAAAATATAGAAACATAACTAATGTCTAAAAGAAAACCCAAAGTCCAAAAACATAAACTAATTTTCCTAAAAATTATCCTTCAAATGTGCTCAAAGCCATGATCTTCATATCCTTTAAATTTCTAATTGCTTCCAATCTCTTGCTCCTTGCCCTTATCATAGGTCCTTTGAATTGTAAAGGTTCATCTTCAAGTTCTTCTTGTATGAATCTAGGGATAGTCCTCTATCACTTATTTGCTTGATAAAGAAAAATATACAATAATTTATTAATAGAAATAGTAGGATGTTATTTGGTATCAAAGTTGGTCATATTGCTTAAATAAGACCTGAGGCAAAAGGTCCATAACGTCTTGTGTTGTGTGCTTTGTGGAATTAATTGTTAGGATATGCTTTGACTATTTGAAGATTTAATTTTACTATTATTTTTATTATTATTATTAAAAGTTACTTTATATATCAATGGATTCGTGAAGTGGAGAAGATCTTTAAAGTAATAAAGAGTCTTGAAGACCTTTATATATATATATATATATATATATATATATATATATATATATATATATATATATATATATATATATATATATATATATATATATATATATATATATTGAAAGATAAGATTGAGTTTTCCAAAGTGGCCACCTGATAAAGAAATAAAATTTTCCTTATCAAATGACTTTGACTAAGCATGCTGAGTTGAAATAAGTAGAGAATTTGTTGAATAATAATTTTATTTGACAAGTGTTTTACTTTAGGGATCATCAATATTGTTACACAAATAGAAAACTTTTTTGCCTTTACTTCGACGAGTATGTAGTAATCTTCATAGATGATATGGTCGTATACTTTTGATTTTATGAAAAACATGAAAAACACTTAGAGTTGTGCAAGAGAAAAAGTTGTATGTGACATTATCAAAATGTGAGTTTGGATGAAAGAAATATAGTTTTTAGGGCATGTGGTATCAAATGTAATCCTTCCCGAGTAGAGCTAATAATGAAATAATAAGATCCTAATATAACAACTAAAATTCAAATATTTGTGAGATTAGCTTGATAATATTGGAGATTCAACGAAGGATTCTAAAAAAATATGAACCTAAAATCAAACATCATCATGGAGGTAAAATTTGAAATTCAAAAAATACAATCTAACCAAATCTTTGATTGTCATAAGTTAGGGGGTTCTTCCTTTGTTGTGCAGGCATTCCATGCTTCATTTGCAATGTTTTACTTGCCTTGAAATTAAGACACATTGGACAAGAATTTTAAATCCTAATCCAGCTTTCAGGCTTCTTTTACCTTGTGAACTTCTTGTTTGTTTCTTCTTAACTTATCCTTTTTCTTTATTTAACCAAAATTAAATACATGCAAATGTGCTTGTAAAAGATCCATCTAAACCTATTTACTAAGTACACATCTCTTACAAATATATACAAATTCCAAACAATACAAAATAAAGAAGAAAAATAAATATTTTTGTTGAGTAAGAAACACTTGTCTTACGTACTTATAATAATCCTTCAAGGAATAAGGTGTTCTTATTCATTTTCTTCATTAGCATTCATCCACTCATCATGTAAACTATGATAGTTCTTTTTGCATGCTCGAGATGATGACCTTGTTCTTGGTGAAGTTTGCTTGTGAATGTAGATTCAAGTTTGATAATTCTAGCCAAACAAAACTAAATTATCGTGTATTTAATTCTATTCCTTCTTATTTTTTTATTTATTTTTTTGTGTTATTTGTTTTCTATTTTTCAGCGAACTTATTATGTTAATCTCACCAACTTAAGCAAAGTAGAATAAAATTTTATAATTTTTTTGCATTAAATATGTTGTTTTTTTCTTCAAACTATTTTTAAAAGTTGTGAATCATCCCAAATTAAACTACATGTATGTTTCGTCTATGCATTTTATGAATGTCATGTAAAACATTTCTCTGACAAACGATACGTGGAGTATTTATTATGTAACAAAATGTAGTTGCACACTAGATTATAATATAGCTTCCACGTACGATTTTTTGAAAAAAAATATTTTACGTAACTTTCATAAAATGTAGATATAATTTAGTTTGATGACAAAATATAATTTTTAAAAATAATTAAAAATTAAAATCATATTTAGCACTAATATTTTTCATTATCGTGATTGGACTTTATTATTCAATTATTTATAGATCTATTTTGGTAATATGTTATTATTTAATAAGATATAAAAATAAAGTTTCAGATACGATGAAATATACCTAAGTTTTGTCGTTTGATTCGGAGAAAATGTGAAAGATACGCTCAGATACTTTCATAAAGTAGTTGTATCCAGCTGGAAATCACCTACACTAGTCCATTATTATTAGAAGAAAAAGTTTTCGCATGAGTCAACGAACAATCGAAAATGGCACAGGTTAAAGTGCACCTATTTGTAAAAACTATATATATTTATATAACGCAACTCTGATAAAGAGAAAGAAATGGTGTTGATTGATGTTACGTAACTTACCCGAAGTCAGAAAAAAGTTTGATGCATATTGTAATTTACAAAAGCCATTTATTTGACACAAAATTTTAAGTCAACCTATTCCATCCTATGTTTTTTTTTATTAAATTTACCTTTTTTAAAAAAATCAATCAAATTTATATTAGCAATTATTTTTCCAATCAGTCCAACTCAAACTATAACCACCGTTTTGAGTTTAAATGCGATATTTATATAATTTTATTATATAAAATTATTATTCTCTATTTTATTATTGTTGTAGATTAATATTAATTAGTATCAATTATATAACATATATTATTAATGAACTTGTTAGTATCAAATTTAGAGATCATTGGTCTCTATTATTAAGGATATAAATTGATATCTCATTAATAATCAGTTATCAAGACATAAAAATAAAATTAATAGAGACATGTTTTATTTTGAACATTCGATCTTATTACCTTACCAAAAATAGAATAATATCATCTCACAAAGAGTTCTAAGATGAGAAAGAAGAATGAGTTGATTTTGTTTGAAAAATCAAGTTACACTCTTCCGTCTACATTATTCTTGATTACTAATATTTTGAATACCGAAAACTTCTCTTAATATTTTGAGAATAATTTATTATATGTTGGAGTTTAGAGTTTGATACTTTTTATAAGTACCAGTTTATAACCAATTATATTTAAATAAACGGTTATTTAAATCATAAAAATAAAAATATAATTATTTTAATTTAAAATAATGTTCAAATTGTAAAAAAAATAGTTAAAAAGAAGAGTATCAGTACATACCAAAATACTCCTTTTAATAAGTACTAGCGTAAACATAGGTGCTATTGCGTGTGCATATGTATTTTTTAAATATGCGTGATATTATATTAGTAGATGATAATATTGTAGTGTTATTAAGTTAATATATAAACAAAAATGATATTTATTAAAAATAAAGTGAAATATATCATAACAGATAAAATAATAAGCATTGATAAATAAAGAAGAAGAGTAGAAGCATAGACAGTCGATTTGATAAAAAGGTTTCAATTTTTTAAAATTTAATAAATTATTATATTTAAAGGGTAAAATTGATATTTTGAAATATTGTTGATTAAATTATATTAATAAGTGTAAAACTAATAGATATTCTCGTTAAACATATACCACAAATTGCAATTGTTTTTATAAAATGTTTTATAGTCAGTTAAAATAATGTATTAAATAATATATTGTTATATTATTTGGTATATAAAAATTAGTCAACTTTCTTTACCCAGTCTCTCATCCTTTTGTTACCCTGTGAATTTTTTCAGCAATTTTACTTTGGACAAAATTTATATATACAGTTCCTTGAGTATTTTAGTGTTACTTTTTATGAGTTTCATTGATGTTACATGTTAATATTTAATATAATCTTTTATTGCACATTATTGAGATAAAATCATAATTTTTATTGAAACAGAAAACCTGCATATTTTTTTTGTCTTTTTATTTTTCCATTAGAATAGATCTGCCACTGTCCAGTTCCAGTCCCAGTGATAATTTGTAAAAAACAGTAAAAGCAGAAAAGATGGGACTCAAAAAGTTTAGAAAAAGAAAAAGGTTTCAATAATAGTGCGATGATGATGGCTTTGGGACTACATTTATAACCAGTGTTGAAGTATATATATAGATAATTTTCCATATTCATAATAATAAATATCTTGAAATTGTATATAAGAATAAGATATGTTCTTATAAAATCATATCATTGTATTACGAAAGCTTATTCATCAACAGATTTCACATCACATAACATTTATTATACTAACCAAAATCAGCAACATTCAAGTAAAACAGTTGATGGAATGATCAATTCAATCTAATACAGATATTTAAGACATTGAAAACAAACTTTTTAAACTTTGAGACAATTAAAACAAACAAAGATAATATGAATTAGAGAATATTTTTCTTTTAGCCATAAAAATAAAAGCAGTATACTACTTTCCTCCCCTATCCTCGCTGATGATGAAGATATTTATGCATATTTTTCATCAGAATGAGCATAAAAATTGAAAAGTGCTCTGCACAAAAGGAAAGGACTTTGAACTTTTCTTATTTTCAAAAAAGTTATATTCTATGCATCATTACATACTAAGAATGCAGCTTTATGAAGAAGACGAGAAGTTGCAACCACTTGGTGTGTTTTTATGCATTTGGAAAGCCTCTGAAACTCTCCAACTATGGATACTAATTCAAGAAACTGGAGATGGTCAAGAATTGTCCAATTTCTCGTAGCTTCTGCTCTTCTTTTTGTCCAAAACTCTGTGCCCACTTCTGCAGAGGCAAGCTCTGTGAGTGCAACTTAAGTTTCTACTTCTACTTTAGTGTATATCTGTCATTGAACACAATCAATTATTAAATAAATCATTGAACTTCTAGGTGCACATTGTATACATGGGAGATAAGATATATCAAAATCCGCAACTTACTAAAAAGTATCACCACAAAATGTTATCATCACTTCTAGGAAGGTATGGTTTATGTCCTTCACATACTCATTTTTCCATATAAGAATCAAGAAATAAAGTAACTGCAAATGTTTTGTTTTTGTTCTGAAGCAAAGAAGCTGCAAAGAATTCAATTCTTTACAGCTACAAGCATGGTTTTTCAGGGTTTGCAGCAAGATTGACAAAACATGAAGCAGAAGCAATAGCAAGTATGATGATTGTTGTTTAACCCATCTCAGAACCTTTTAAAAGTTATATAATTTATAACATGTAATGCAGAGTTTCCTGGGGTAGTTTCTGTCATTCCAAATGGCATTCACAAACTCCACACAACCAGGAGCTGGGACTTTATTGGGATCCATCATTCTACTTCTGAGACCGCTTTGTCTAACACCAACTTAGGTGAAGGAGCCATCATAGGTGTAATAGACACAGGTACTACTAGTAACAATAAAATTGAGAATCCAGATTGTCTGCAGGGGTTTTTTGGTGTTGTTTTTCATCCGTGTATTTTGAAACACATCAGAGAGACAATACATAAAACTCAGCAGAAAACTAAGCAGAGAATCTAAATTCTAAAATTAACTCCTGACACCAATAACTAACGAGGGCTTGCCATGTAGCTATGTAACCAATGAGAATTGTGGTTTCTTGAAGGAATTTGGCCAGAGTCAACAAGTTTCAATGATAAAGCAATGGGAGAAATCCCATCAAGGTGGAAAGGAGTTTGTCAAGTGGGAGAGCAGTTCAACTCCACCAACTGTAACAAGAAGATAATAGGTGCAAGATGGTTTCTGAAAGGAATAACTGATGAGACTAAGAAGCTTCTTCAAGGAAACAACACCAATGAATATCTCTCAGCAAGAGATGCAATTGGTCATGGCACTCACACAGCTTCCACAGCAGCTGGTTACTTTGTAGGAAATGCAAGCTTCAGAGGACTGGCTTCTGGTATAGCCAGAGGAGGAGCACCTTTGGCTCACTTAGCTATCTACAAAGCTTGCTGGGACTTTCCAATTGGAGAGTGCACTGATGCTGATATTTTGAAAGCTTTTGATAAGGCTATTCATGATGGTGTTGATGTTTTAACTGTTTCTCTTGGCCTTTCCATTCCCTTGTTCTCCTATGTTGATCAACGTGATGTAATAGCAATTGGTTCTTTTCACGCTACTGCTAAGGGAATCACAGTCGTTTGTTCTGCTGGAAATTCTGGTCCTCTCTCACAAACCATTACAAATACTGCACCATGGATCATCACAGTTGGAGCAACCACCATAGATAGGGCCTTTCCAGCTGCCATCACTCTTGGAAATAACCGCACTCTCTGGGTATGCTACAACTATTTTCAAATCAAATTTCTGAATAATTATGCTCACTTCACTTCACACTTCATACGTGGTTTCAACCTGTGATTGTTTCTATACAGGGACAGTCCATTGATACTGGAAAACATGGTGTGGAATCTGTTGGGCTCACATATTCTGAACGTATTGCTCTAGACTCACCAGATAATTTGGCGTGAGAACTCCCTTCAGTTTCACTATGTTTTGTGCATTGCATTCTTGTAAATTTTGTATTTACTGCGTTGTATGTTTCTTTCAAGCAAGGATTGCCAATCTGGAAGTCTAAATGCAACTATGGCAGCAGGAAAAATTGTTCTGTGCTTTGGCGTATCAGATCAACAGGACATTGTTTCTGCATCAGTTACAGTGAAGGAAGCTGGAGGAGTTGGACTAGTATATGCACAATATCATGAAGATGGACTCAATCAGTGTGGTTTGTTTCCATGTATCAAGGTAGATTATGAAACGGGGACACAAATATTAACCTATATTAGAAGATCAAGGTTAGCTAATATATAACATTGGCTTCTTCTTCTGAATGTTAATTTATTTTAAAATTAACTTTATGGTTATCTGAAAGGTTTCCAACAGCAAGCCTGAGTTTTCCCAAGACTGTTATTGGAAAATGGACATCACCGAGAGTTGCGTCTTTCTCGTCTAGAGGACCCAGTAGCTTGTCTCCGACTGTGCTAAAGGTATACCTCCACCTCATACTTACATATGCATCACTTGTTTTTATCCAAACCAGATTTTTTTTTTTTTTCTGAAACTCTGAGACAAGTAATTGAATGTAGTTTATAACAAAAGTAAAATTATTTTGAGTGTGAACGCAAAGGAACTAAAAAAAGTCTATATAGTGTTGGGTTGTACTCCTAACTATATGGCTCTAAGAAGTTCAAATTAACCAAATTCATTTTGTTTCATATAGCTTCAGTGGAGAAGGCCTTCTAGGTTAAGAAAACGTGTTGATTTTTGTAGCCTTTGAAATAGAAAAAATAAGTTCCTGCTTTGATTATGATCACATCGAGTTAAAATTTTGACAACATATTATAGTATATAATTTTTTATTTTGATCGTTGAGATCGTAAATCTAATATTTTTGATTAGTGAATCTCATTATTGTTGTATTTTAATTTTAATTTTTGTTTTTCAAATTTGAAAATATTATTATTTTAATATATTGACGGATAGACATTTATTTGTATTTTGATTTGACCTTTTTATATTTATATTTTATCATAGTAGAACTTGATTAACAACTTGAGCTATTGGTTTTTTAATGTTTTTTTCACATTAAAAATTAAAAATATTAGTGTGCCATTTTGTATTATTGTTGGTCCTCACATAATTTTGAAAATTTGGGCAAATTAATTTTCTCTTGCATAATATTTTTTGTTATCATGTTGTTGTTTCTTTCTAAATTGTGTTGAGCAACTTGTCACATAAACAAATAGGTTTAATTACTTGGATGATATCCATTTTAGTATAGATGTGTCAATTTGATACCCGCTTTTAAAAAAAGTGTTAATTGCATCCCAACTTTTGAAAAAATGCTTCAATTAGGTCCCTTTTAGACGGAGATGACTAACTTCGTTAACAGCGTGCCACCACTACAAGAAAATCGTGTATTACAGACATCCATATCTGTCAGTAAGAACCCATATCCGTCGGTAATTGCTAATTTTTGACGGTAAAAAATTTGTCGGTAACAGACTTGTCTGTAACCATTACCGGCGGAGGAAGGATCCGTCGATAATGTCGTTAGTAAATATTCATCAGACTGCAAAGTCTGTTCTGCATGTTTGCTAAAACCACACATAATTAACCAGACATGCAAATCACAGACATTCAGAAACAGAACTGCCAATTATAACATCTAATCCATTCTAAACAAATACATATCTAGTTCAACTCCAACATTAATGTAAACATATATGACGACATTAATTAAATATAGTGAAAGCATAAAATGTTTACTACTCAATCAAAGTAAAAACTAGTCCTTAGTAATATTATAAGCAGTCATCCGAATCACATAAGTGAAAACATCAAGTGTTTATTATCAATCAAACTAAAAAACTCAATCAAACTAAAAACTATAGTCCTGAGTAACTCTGACATCCGGTCCTAATAGTCTATGTAGTCATCCGAATCAGAGTCCTCAGGAACTAGTGCAGGCTGGACTGTGATGGGCTAGATTGTGCTGGGCTGGACTGTGCTAGGTTGGACTGCTTCAGGCCGATGTTAGGATAATGTTAGGTTGGATTAAGTTGTTGAAGGGCACGGTGGTCAGGAGGCAACAATGTTAAGACCAGATTGTGTAAGTTTTGAAATTGACCTTTTAATTCCTCATAAGCCTAATCACGGGCTTCTAGTCTTTGTCTGAGGTACGTAACGTCCTCAACACTGGAAGAGGAAGAAGATGGTTGGTGCCTGAGGCTACCGCTTGCACCTGAGTTTACAGCAAGTTGGCCTGCCCCATATACTCTTCCTTTATTCTTTCCACCAACAACCTCAACCCAACACCGAGTCCTAATTGTGTCTTCCGTTGTAGGATCATCATTAGGATCTGATGGACCAACACAAGAGCCTTGCTCAGATCTGACCTGTGAAAGTCTATTTTAAAATTCTTCCTATTAAGTAAACAAGAAGGTATTAGTGAAATAGGGTCAACGATATACTTTTATGGGAAAGAAAAGAAAGTGTTGCTTACATGGGTCCTCCGAGATCTTTCATCAACATACTCGCTGGATCCTTTACGGATATGGGTTTGTTGTGCACATGTCGTCCAAGCTCCTGTGCCTGTAAAACAAAATATGGTGTTACTTTTTAAGCAAAAATTATTAAAATTCTAAGTGATGAATTACTTAAGAGAGAAGTTTATTACCATACGAATGGCATGCTCATGAGTAGTAATGGAATCGCTTGTGTGTAGGCTCTCACCCTTGGGGAAGCTCTGTTCCTTTGGGCTGTAACACATTTATTGCGATAGGTTGGAGAATTCCAATGTGTCAGCAATTGATTCCACACATCATCCCCAAGCCAATAACGTCGTTGTCCTGCAATCCTAGCCTCTCTAAACATCTCTAAGAGCCTATGTGAAGCTTTAGAGTTAAAATTTGTGTGAATTTGAGCTTCATACTTAAGTATCCACTGAACCTTCCTTTGCGACAACGAATCAAGTACAAATCATCAATTTCTTTGCACTATTAACATACACAGTTATTAAATTTTTAAAAAGATTGATGATATGTTTACCTTAAAATGTTGCCAAAATACATCTCTATCTGTTGGAGGTATTGCTCCCCATGTCGGCCAAGCAGTCAAATATTATTGCTTAATAGACCTTGTGATGGCCTGGGAAGAAACTCTAGAAGGATAAAACTTGCACATGATTTAAGAAAATTAATGCACAAAAGGGCAAGGTAAAATAAGTCATGTAAAAGAAAATGGTTTTTAAGATGGGAGAAGTTATTATGACCCTTTCCCATAAGGTTCAATCATGGGTCGTTCATTGGGAGGAGGGTCAACAACAACAGCATCTGCATTAGTGGGACCAGAAGAGGCAAGATTGCTAGGTGAAGGGACTGATGACGGAGAAGGTATAGCAGCAGCAACAACAGAGGGTGAGGAAGAAGGTTGTGATATCACAACAAGGGGTGGCATGGGCACCATCACAAGAGGTGGTATGGGTACCACAGGAGGGCGTGGTGTGGGTACCAAAGGAGGGTGTGGTATGGGTACCATAAGAGGAGGTGGTGCGGGTACCATAACAACAGGTGGTGTGGGTACCATTACAGGAAGTGGTGTGGGTACCATAATAGGAGGTAGTGTGGCATATACAATAGGAATAGATGGGGAAGGTAATGGTGTGGGTGCAACACCTAGAGAGGTTGACTGTAAGGCTACACTATGTGTGTCAGCAAGAGTGGATGGAGTGGATGTGGATTGTCTTGCAGGAGGAACTTTTATCAGGTAGCGTGGCCTTTTTGGTGCCCTTTTTTGCTTTAGGTTTTGCTACTTCTTTCCCCTTACCAAGATTAGGTGGACCCCCGGATGACATTGTGCACTATTAGAATAAATAAACGATGAATATTAATGTCAAATGATACGTACAAATATTAAAAAGTAAAAGGTCATATTACAACTACACAACAACAATGACACATAATACAAATTATAAATATTAAAAATTAATCATCATCACTATCATCGTTCATGACTTCATAATTCTCATCATCATCATCGTTGTCTTCTTCTTCTTCTTCTGCTTAAAACACCAATCCCCTATTCCCCCCGGTAAAACAAAGTCGTCTGGCTTTGATACCAGTTGCAACAAGGGCGACAACAGTTTATATAATTAAACATTAAGAAGCGTGGGGAAACTATATAAACATTTAATATTGATAAATAAAATGGAATTTTAGAAGAAATTAACACTTACAAATATATTTCGAGCTTTTTTCTTTTCAAATTCGAAAGCTAGTACAGGAAGGAGTCTTAGATAAAAAGAGAGAGAAAGATCAAGAGGAAAGGTTTCAGAAAATCCAGTCTGCCTCCTTTAATTTCTTTGAAGGTATTTATAGGAGACTGATTTCAAATTACATTTCAATCAAGAATATCGGAATTCAAATTACATTTCATTTTGAATTTCTTGTCAAGGAGCATCTTCTTTTCTTTGTGGTGTCTTTTTTTCTTTTTTGTAGAGCATCTTCTTTTGTCGAGCATATTTTAGTGGAGTCTTTTTCTTTCGTCACCTCAATTTGATTGATTGACGCGGAGAATGTATTCATAATGGCGAGTAGGTATAGCTTTATCCTCGACAGATGCTTTCCAGATATTGCTAGCTGTCCAATCCATTTTCCTTTTGTTATTTCCATTGTTTCAGGGAATTCATTCGGATCGATTCATGAGAGATCTATTCTATAACCATCATCCTCATTTTCAAAATATGGATGATTGTCAACTTCATCTTCTTCTTCTGAGGAATCCAACGACGATAGAGCCTACAATAATTTAGCTTTTATGTCGGCTTTGGATTTTCCTTTTAGTTTCAAGCGGAGTCCTGACAGAGTTTCACTCTTCTTTTGAGGAGTAGCTAGGTTAAGGGATTTATTCTTCCATGTTCGAAACTTCTCTTCAAGATATTGGACTTGAAACTTCTTTCACAAAAAACCTTCATTTTGAGACATAAAGTTTTTGGGAAAGGAGTGGGCTTATGCTGATGTAATTCATAGATGTGCTGGCATATCCAACTTACACTCCTTTCAGCATAAAAATTTAAGAGTTTTTCGTGAACTGGCATTTGAAGAGTGGCTTTCTGAATTCTTCATAAGACTTTACGACTACTGAAGGAAAGATAGACTTTGTGTATGTTAAGACGATTATTGGTATTGCACGAGGATTCCAATCCCCTTCTTTCATTTTTACATCAAGAATTCTGTTATAATTGGTGTCATAGAAACTTTTAAGAGATATTGAATAATTAAGGTACTTATTTATATATATATTGGACCTTCATGTAAATTTGTTTCGAAAATCGCTAAGATTTGATCACTTAATTGTTTTGGTCGATTATCTCTTAGTATTGCAAAAATTGGGGTATCAATTCCATTTCTAAATAGTAAGAAAACCCTAGAAAAAGGAAATACTTCTGCTCAAAGTGAAAAAAGAATCCTTCCCAATACCCTAACCACCACTGAAAATAGATTTAAGATATTAGGATCCCTGCCTAATACCAACAGTATTGAGTCCCCCATGAATTTTTTAATAAAAGAATCATGTTCTACAGTAATAACCCTCGAAAAGGAATGGGAAGATTTGGATCCAACTGTGATAATCAATCACGTGGCTCCTACATGGGGATGGATCCCGAAAGAAAATGTGAAGAAAACAAAGAAATTTTATCAAATGATCATTATCGACACCGTATCTACTGAAATTTATCGCGAAGTAAATAAAAATGATCCTTCAAAGACTATTTACTCTAAATTGAAAATTAATCGAGTTCTGTCCTACAAAGATTGGAATCAAAGCCCATTAACCGAAAAAAGATTCTCAAGGGTGTTTGATCCTCCAGCATATAATTACTTTGATTACCAGAACACTTGGTATCGCATCATGTGTGATCCGAACCCTATGCATTCATGGTATATCAGTTTTAAAATCCCCTAAATGAAGAAATACGGCATGGTTCCAGGAATGGTTTTGTTAGGCCGGGCCCACAAAGTCTATTTTTCCTCCGGTAGTCGTAAAAGTTTATGAAGAATTCAAAAAGCCACTCCTCAAATGCCAGTTCACGAAAAAGTCTTAAATTTTTGTGCCAAAAGGAGTTTAAGTTGGCTATGCCAGCACATCTATGAATTACATCAGCACAAGCCCACTCCTTTCCCAAAAATTTTATGTCTCAAAATGAAGGTTTTTTGGTGGAAGAAGTCCCAAGTCCAATATCTTGAAGAGAAGTTTCAAACATGGAAGAATAAATCCCTTAACCTAGCTACTCCTCAGAAGAAGAGCGAAGCTTTGTAAGGACTCCGCTTGAAACTAAAAGGAAAATCCAAAGCCGACATAAAAGCCACATTATTGCAGGCTCTATCGTCGTTGGATTCCTCAGAAGAAGATGAAGTTGACGATCATCCATATTTTGAAAATGAGAATGATTGTTACGGAATATATCTCTCATGAATCGATCCAAATGAATTTCCCGAAATAATGGAAATAACAAAAGGAAAATGGATTGGACAACTATGCAATATCCGGAAAGCATCCGCCGAGGATAAAGCTATAGCTACTCACCATTATGAAAAGATTCTCCGCGTCAATCAATCAAATTGAGGTGACGAAAGAAAAAGTCTCCACTAAAAGATGCTATACGAAAAAGAAGAAAAGACACCACAAAGAAAAGAAGATGCTCTCTGACAAGAAATTCAAAATGAGATGTAATTTGAATTCTGATTTTCTTGATTGAAATGTAATTTGAAATCCGTCTCCTATAAACACCTTTAAAGAAATTGAAGGAGGCAGACTGGAATTTCTGAAACCTTCCCTTTTGATCTTTCTCTCTCTTTTCATCTAAGACTCCTTCCTGTACTGGCTTTCGAATTTGAAAAGAAAAAAAGCTCGAAATATATTTGTAAGTGCTAATTTCTTCTAAAATTCCATTTTATTTTAGCAATATTAAATAATATTAAATGTTTATAGAATTTCTCCACACTTTTTAATGTTTAATTATATGAAATGTTGCCGCCCTTGTTGCAACTGGTATCAGAGTCAGACGACTCTGTTTTACGGGGAATAAGGAAATAAGGGATTGATGTTTTAAGTGTTTATATTTTTCATTACTAGATTATACTTCTACTATTTTATCGATTCTGCACGAAAGAAGGATAATACCTTAAAACATTTATAAGAAGAAAATAGCGTTGGTCAGCCCGAAAGGTGTTCCCGGTTAGTAAGTCCATAGGTGTTGGCTATCAAAACCATTGGTAACCAAATGTGGTCCCATTATTCTCATCTTAGAGATGTATAGGTTATTAAAAATGCTTTCAAAAGGGAAAGAGAAAATGGAAGAAAGAGAGTCTAGTAATGAAGAAAATTCTCACATAATTCACCATGAACTTAGAATCTCGGAAATAGAATCGAGGCTCAATAAATGGTCTATACCAAAACTGGAAATATCTTCTATGTATAAAACCAAACTAATGGATTTCTTTAAAGGAGAATATATAATAAAAACTGTTGAAAAAGAAATAGACATCAAGAACATTCTAGAGTTCATTCCCTTAATTTCAAGGCAATTAATTACGGAACATATAAAAGAATATAAATATCTTCATATAGGCTGAATCCAAATAGCAATAAAAGCTCTATTTAGAAATGGAATTGATACCCCAACTTTTGCAATACTAAAAGATAATCGACCAAAACAATTAAGTGACCAAATCTTAACGATTTTCGAAACAAATTTACATGAAGGTCCAGTATATATAAATAAGTACCCTAATTATTCAATATCTCTTAAAAGTTTCCATGACACCAATTATAACATAATTCTTGATGTAAAATTGAAAGAAGGGGATTGGAATCCTCATGCAATACCAATAATCATAATATATCGATTGTATTATAAAGTTATGAAAACCCAATTGGCCCCTGGAGCTTTGTTAATGTCTCCAAAAGACGAAACAACTCTCCTTTTAGTAAATCCAGAAAAGGTAAATGCTTTTGTTCCACGAACTCTAAATCACCAAGAAATAACTAGCGGGTTAAAATGGAGATTAGAAGAAATACAAAGTGTGTTTCTCCCTTTAGAAGAAGTAAAATTCCCGAATATAGAAAGTAAAGAAGTAATAGCATCACCTTTTAAAATGATAAATGGGAAACGAGAAATACAAATAAAAGACATTCAAAATATATACTCAACTAAATTATACAAACCCTAAAACTAATAATAGCAGATTTTACGGGAATATTAAAAGGATGGTGGGATAATTACTTAACAAGTGAAAATAAAAGCTATATAGCCACCTGTGTAAAATCGGAAGATGGCCAACAAATTCCGGTAATGGTTGAAACATTAGTAATTGCAATAATACATCATTTTGTGGGAGATTCAAAACTTTTTAACGAACGAACAACCAGGTTATAACATAACCTGAGGTGTCCCACTTTAGGAGATTTTAGATGGTATGCTGATAACTTTATGGCAATGGTATTATCGAGGGAAGATTGTAAAGAAGATTTTTGGAAAGAACGTTTTTGTTGCGGGACACTTAGTCTTTGCAAATAAAGTAAAAGAAAATTTGCAAATAGAATACCCTGATTTAACTCTAAAAGAAATAAGATATGGAAGAATAATATGTGTAGTAAAGAATACATCTGTAACCCTATGTAATAACACGAAAATAGAAAATAAAATAAAAAGAGTCAAGATTAAGGAATAAAAGAATTAGGTGAATTTTGTTCACAATACGGTTACAAAAAACAACAACCTCCTTCTTCTGAGAGAAGAAAAGCTATTCAAAAGAAAAGAATATCAACCCCAAGAAATTTTAGTCATAGACAATTCAAAAGAAAAAATTGGAGGGGAATAAAAGAATCAACCCCGTTAAAAGAAAAAGGGTAAAATAGTTTGTTTTAAATGTGGGAAACTAGGACATATGAAGAAGGATTGTCGAGTAAAAGAAAATATAAATGCACTTGATATGAGTGAAGAACTTAAAGAACAGATATCAAAAGTTTTATTAACTTCTTCTGAAGATGAATCCGACTCTAGTCAGGAAGACGAAATCTTTTATACAAATGATGAAAACAACATGCCGATGTGTGAGGGTAGCGAAAATTGCGATTGTACAGAATGTATTTTTCAGATTAATGTAATAAAAGCTGAAACAAAATTAGCCTTAGAAACAAAATAAAAGATTTAATTTTAAAAGAATCTTCAGAAGAAATAATAGAAAAAAATCCCGGATCTTCACGACTTTTTAAGGGTTATGATTTTCCAAAAATATTAAAACAAGCAGAAATAACTCATATAAAAAACCTAATTTAAATGATTTATGTAAAGAAGTAAAAATCTTAAAAGAAGAAATTAGGTGGATAAAAGAAGAATTAAAAATGTTAAAAGACGTAGGAGAGAGTGAAGAATCAGATAAGGACGACAATCTTGAACAGCAAATAAGTCAAATAAAAACTTTTCAGCAAAATGGCAAATAAAAATTTCTTTAAAAATAGGAAATGCGTTTCATAAACAATATACAACATTAGTAGATTCGGGAGCTGATTTAAACTGTATTAGAGAAGGTTTAGTTCCTACGCAATACTATGAAAAAACTCTCCAAAAGTTGTTCACCGCTAATGATTCAAATCTTAAGGTAGAATATAAACTAACTAATGCAAGTATTTGTAACAAAGGAAAATGTTATAAAAATAATTTTATTCTAACCAAAGACATTTAAGAAGAAATAATTTTAGAACCCCTTTTTAACCCAAATTTATCCATTCACGATATCAGAAGAAGGAATAAAAACAAATAATAATTTATTTGAATTTATTAAACCTATAAAATTTAAAGAAATAAAAAATATAAAAGAATTGGAAGAAGAAAATTTTCTAAGCATTATAAAAAATAGAAAAGATCAAATAAAATTGATACAAAAAAAATAGATTATGAACGAATAGAAAATGAGATAATTAAAAATAAAAATAAAATACTAGAAATAGAAAATGACTTTAAAAAAGAAATATGTGCCGACGTACCAACAACTTTTTGGCATCGAAATAGTTTTGAAGTAGACCTACCTTATGAAAAAAAAAAAATATATTAATGATAAAATGATCCCAACAAAAGCAAAACTTGTACAAATAAATCAACAAACCCGCGAACACCGTTGAAAAGAAATAAATCAATTTATTGAAAAGGGTTTAATTAGAAAAAGCAAATCACCTTGGAGTTGGAGTTGTGCTGCTTTTTATGTAAATAATGCAAATGAACGAGAAAGAGGGGAACCCCGAATGGTAATTAATTACAAACCCTTAAGTAATGTTTTAAAATGGATAAGATACCCATTACTAGAAAAGCAAGAATTAATAAAAAGATTATGAATTAATAAAAAGATTATATAAGGCAATAATTTTCTCTAAATTTAATATCAAATCAGGATAGTATCAAATAAAATTGAAAGAACACGATAAATATAAAACAGCGTTTATAATACCCTTTGGACAATGGAATGTTATGCCCATGGGACTAAAGAATGCCCCAGCAGAATCTCAAAATATCATGAATAATATTTTAAGTCCCTGTAATGAATTCACCGTGGTATATCTAAATGATGTACTAGTTTTCTCATAATCTTGGGACAAACATATAAAACATCTAAATACATTTAAAAGAATAATAAAACAAAATGGGTTAGTTTTAGAATGTTTAAACTATGTCTCTGAATTTATCCCTGAAAGAAGAATAATTGCAAAACCCCTTTATAATCGTTTAAGAAAGAACCCCAGCCTTGGGAAAATGAACATTCTAAGGCAGTAATAAAAATAAAAGAATTAGTACAAAACCTTTCATCATCCCCACCAAGGTGATGCAATGTACAGACACATTCAACTTCAATTATTTGATGGGAATGTGACATTTCATCAACTTGATAGGGAATATCTTCTTCCATCTCATTTGACTCAACACGACCCCTAGGCTTAGTTTGTATTGCAACACACCAACCACGTTTGTTGATGTTTCGAAATGTTGGATATGGGACATAATAAACTTGTCTAACATTATTTGCTAGAATGAATGGATCAAATGGTTGGACATAATAAACAACTCCACAACTTATTCAAATCATCAACAAAGGCTCTAGATAAACATCTATCGATGCCTTTGGATTAGATGGACCTGATATTATACACGTCAAAAACATATAAGGCTTAGTCATACACATCTCAGGTGAAAGATTGTAAGGAGTAACAATCACAGGCCAACAAGAATAGAGTGATGACGATGCTTAGATGCACAGATTAAATCCATTTGAACATATACCAAGTCAAACGTTACGGGGATCACTAGCGAAGGAAGGATGCTTTCGATCAAAGTGCTTCCAAGCTTGTCCATCGGATGGATGACGTAGCATGCCTTGTATTTTTTTCTCATCATGCCATGTCATATGTTGTGTTGTTTGCATTGAAGCAAACATTCTATGTAGTCTTGGAATTATAGGCAAGTAGAACATGGACTTCAATGGAATTGGTTTTTTTTGCCTCTGGCCTCCATGGAGTGTGCGATATCGAGGGTGACCACAAAATTTGCATTGGAGCAAGGATGCATCATTTTTTCCATTATCACTGTCATAGAAAAGCAAACAGTCGTTCATACAACAATCAATCTTCTTAGACTCCAATCCCAACTTTGAAACTAATCTCTTTGCTTCATAATAATTGTTGGGCTAAGAATTATTTGGTGGTGTTAGATCTAAAATTTTTGCAATGTTGTCCAATACTTGGTTGGGAATGTTCCAGTTGGATTTGAAGGACAAAAGTCCAATGCATACTGACAATTTTGACTCTGTAACCCCTTCAAATACAGGTTCACTGGCCTCTGCTAATAAATTGTAAAATCACTGAGTGAAGTCATTTGGAGACTCTTCTAAATGACTATCGTCTGCTTCTTCAAATGAATCATGTTGGCCAAGAGTATTATTCAACATCTCTTGCATATACATAATGTGATTCATCTTAGAGGTATGATCCATCGTGCTTTGACTAGGAAAATGTATTTCATGTTCACCCGAATAAACAAAGGGTACTTCTTCACCGTGAAATGTCCAAATCCAGTAATCTGGCATGAATCCTTTTTTGTATAAATGAACTTTAACTTCCTCATCTTTCAAAATATGAGTGCCTTCGCACTTAACGCAGGGACATCTAATCCCTCCCTCAAGAGCATAATATTTATATTGTCGAGTAGTCTGAATAAACTGTTCAACTCCTATCACAAAAGTTTCCTTCAAGCCTTTCCTACCACTATAACAACTGTCATACACCCAACGACGGTGGCTGGAAACTTCGGCCATGTTCTGTGAGAAGGCAAACAACGACAGTGTTACTTTTGTGGTAGTCAAAGAACATGGGCCTTAAGTAATAAACTTATTACTACTTAAGTCCAACATGAAAGGAAACCTCTGATTACCAATTTCTATTTCGTATCTTACAAACCTTCAATGGTAAGATACGTTAGAAGATAAGAGTGACAAAGTGCAGTAGAAAAGAATGAGAAGAAATTGAGGAAAGAGGTTCGCCTATTACTCTGCTATAATTACTTTTTAAGTAGTGTACGCAAATTTAAATTCCTTTTCTATTCCTAACTTGTGTGTAGGATTAAACATTCAAAGCAATGTTTTAGTGGCTGTATATAAGACTCAAAACATAAAATGGATCATTCATTCAATAATTTTGTTTTAAGACCAACCAACAAGGTAATTCCTCAAGGTACTTCCTCAAGGCCAGCAAAATAAATTAAGAAATGAGGAGTAGAATGCATCATTACTTCTATTACTGGTTTTGGCAGCCCTCAGAAAATAAATACTAGTGACTAAAGAAACCCAACTACCCTTAAGGAAACCCACTGCACCACTCTACCAATTAAACCAACCACACAACACATAAAGTGACTAAGAAGGAAACCACACAACAAAATTAATATTGATACAATGGTTAATTAAAGATGAGAAAGAAAGCAAGGTTGACCTCCTTGACTATGAACCAATAGTAGAACATCATCCTCAACCCAAAATACAAAGTGACTAAGGCATCAACTCATCACATTTTACAACTCCAAAAATCAGCCATGCATGCTTTACTAAAAATTATAATGCATGAATATAGGAAATGTAAAAATTGAGGGCAAGTGGAAAGAAATACCTCACAAAAATAAAACCCATTTAGGGCAATCCTTTGTAGCTATTGTCATAATTAAGATAAAATGATAAAGTTTTCAAATTTCCATTACAACATGAACCAAAGGCAAAGGCAGAAATTGAAATGAAGATAGCATATACAAACTTCAATGGAACAAAAGTTCATATATACTTAATTAGCTTGTCAACTATATTAATTTCTGCATTGGGGCCTATATAAGAAGCCACTAGAATGAGTATTAGTCTTAGTGTAGGAATATAGGTTGCTATTAACCAAAGCCTAAACATGAAAGGTAGGAAGAAGAAATATAATTCAAAGGCTGAAGTTAATTATAATTAGTTTTAGAAACTAAGCTACAAAAATCAAAGGCTGAAGTTAATTAGAATTAGTTTCATAACCTAACCAATCACTCTAAGTAATAAGAGGCTAAAACAACCGTGTTAAAGGATTTGGCAAGAGAATTAGGAATGCAACGAGGCTTAAGAAATAATAGATTGAAATTGAATTAGAACCTCACTTAAATAGATTTCACTGCACCAAGACAAGGAATGCAAGTAGCATGCTCAAATGCACTCTATAAAGCTTACACGAAAATTACTACAAAATTGGGAGTTATCACACCCCCAAACTTAGGCCTTTGCACTACTGGATAAATAACAAAGAAAAGGAAACAAAAACTAAGCCCAAGACTCAATAACAAATTTCATAAGCTATAAATGCTGCCATACAGATTATTGGTTCAATGTCCCGAGTTAAATCCCAATTTGCCTCAAAAACCACTCTTGATCAAACCAAGCCCATTTTATAAACTAGAATTGTGCAATTGGAAATTGTGCAAATTCCCATTCAGACCCAAACAAAGGAAAGCACAACAACATTTAATCACAACATCGGCCAAATCACAACTAAACAAATGAAAGCACAACACCAATTCATGACAACATCAAATAATCACAGTGGTATTTAATTGCAAATTCTCAGGGACAAATTGACACAAAAGTAAATGCATCATAACAGCATAGGATAAACTAAACATATAGTTGCCAACACTTCCTCCATAGTTAACATTATCAGTTCCACTAACCTTCGTCGATGGTGCAATCACCAATTTAGCAGCCTCCCTCGCGCCAAGATCTCTCCCAAAAACTGGCACTATGAAACAATGACCATCCCTCTCGCAGCCTCAATGTTCATCACACAAACAACAACACGAAATTAATAATAGAGGGATGAGATGGCGAAAAGAAGAGAATCAAACCCTACTCACCGAAAGTTTTTCCGTCAATGTCACGACAACGGAAAGATGGCAGCGGCGGTCGTCGAAGAGACACCCTCAGTAGCGGTTGCATGGAAACACCGTCCTTCCTCTCAAATCTCCAGCAGCAGACGACCCTTGTCGCGGTGGCAGCAGTGGATGCGAGTGAAAGGTGTTCGGCGGATGAGGGTTCAGGGTGAGTGTTGCGGGAAAACTGAAGTGGGGGAAATGAAATCAGAAATGTTTAAGTGTTTTGTCGAGGCCCTTACCAAAGGAATTACCGACGGCATAATCCATCGATGAGGGTTTAACACTTTTACCGACGGAATAATTGTCTCTTACCATTTATTGACAGATAACCGACAAATATGTCCGTCGATAATTTAGACGACGATATCCATTGATAAATCTGTCGGTATTTAACTATTTTCGGCAAAAATAGATCTATCGGTAATATTCCGTCGGAAATAAGTAATTTTCTTGTAGTGCACGTGTCAGTCTGTGTTTTTTTTTTTACTTTTTCAAATTTTTTATTATTATTTTGAAAAAAAAAATAAAAAGGCCACGTGTCAGGTCCCTGGTGTGAGACGTGACATTGTCAGTGTCACGTGGCAATGCAATGCCACGTGTCAGTGTCACCATGAGATGTCATTGTGTTGATTTCAATTTAGTCCCCACATATGTTTCAATGATTCAATTTAGTCTCGAGATATGTCTCAATAATTCAATTTAGTCCATACTTATGTATCTTTGATTCAATTTTGACCCAATTTTTTATAAAATTAAAACTAATTAAGTATAAAATTTTTACAAAAATTAAGTATTTGATATTTATATTAAAATTTAGTGGTAAAAATCATTTTACTAAATCATTTTTAATAAAAAACATATTAGTAAACATTCATACAAATAAAAATTTTGGTTTAAAATTAGTAAGAGACAATATTGTTGTATTTTGGAAAAAAAAAACAAAACATGAGTACGTAATAAAAAGTAATTAATAAAGTAATATGTAAAAATTTGTTTTTAATATAAAATATTAGTATAACATTTATACAAATAATAAATTTGGTATGAAGTTGGAGAGAAGCAATATAAATATCAGTATTTAATTTTGTAAAAATATTTATACTTAGTTATTTTTAATCTTATAGAAAATGGATTATAAAATATTTTAATTATTAAAAAAAATTGGGACAAAATTGAATCAGATAGACATAAGTAGAGACTAAATTGAATCAAAAAACATATACGGGAACTAAATTTGAAATCAACACAGTGATATCTGATAGTGACACTAACATGTGGCATTGCATTGCCACGTGTCACACCAAGAACTTGACACATGGCATTTTTTTTCAATTTTTTTTAAAATTTAAAAAAAAAATCACAGAATGACACGTGGCATGCCGTTAATGGCGTTAGTTATCTCCTTCTGAAAGGACCTAATTGAAGCATCTTTTTAAAAATTGGGATGCAATTGACATTTTTTAAAAAATCAGTACCAGATTGACACATTGACACATCTCTACCAAAGTAGATACTATACTAATAATTAAACCAAACAAATATCTATTGCTCTTCATTTTTTGATTCCATGATGTGATGAGTAACCTTAACCTCGGGGATGATTGATGGTGGTAGCCGGACATAGCTGCTCCAGGTGTGGACATTTTGGCTGCGTTTCCTTCAAAGGGAAGTACAGAGAGCAATGGATTTGCATTCTTGTCCGGAACTTCAATGTCTTGTCCTCACGTGGCAGGAATAGTAGCTGTAATCAAATCCAAGTACCCAACATGGTCACCTGCAGCCATAAGATCAGCTTTGGTAACAACAGGTGAGTGAGTCCAAAATTAACACATCAAAATCACATCTCTACATACCCAAATAAATTTAGTAACTATTGCCCTAAAAAATGTAGCATACCAAAGTGGAACAGATGGAAACGTTATATCAGAAGAGGGTTCCACACTGAAGGAAGCAGACCCTTTTGATATTGGGGGTGGACACATGGATCCCAACAAAGCAATGGATCCAGGACTCATATACGACATAACCACACAGGATTATGTCCAATTCCTATGTTCCATGGGTCACAGTAGTGCAAGCATTCGAAAAGTAACCAAGACCAACACAAGTTGTAAGAAACAAAAACAGCAACCACTCAACCTCAACTTTCCTTCCATATCACTTCCAAACTTGAAGAACACTGCAACAGTAATGAGAAGAGTGAGAAATGTGGGAAACGTAACTGCTATCTACAAAGCTCTAGTGAAGGTTCCGTATGGCATAAAAGTGAGAGTTGAACCTCAAACTTTAAGTTTCAATTCAGATACACAAGTCCTTACCTTCAATGTCAGTTTCCTGTCAACTCAAAAGTTTCGTGGAGATTACAAATTTGGTAGCCTCACTTGGACTGATGGCAAGCATTTTGTGAGGACCCCGATTGTTGTCAGAACCAATGCAGTTTGAATCTTAAGTGTGTCGACCTCAAGAAATACACACTTCTTGTTTGGAGTAAACTAGACACACCACATTCTTACGTCACCACATGCACATGCATAGAATTCTAAGTCCCATTTTAAGATGGAAAATGTTTCTCCAGATTGCTACTTAATTACATTTATGTAGCTTTTAAATGAAATGGTTCTTCACACGATTTCAAACTACGAAGACCAAATGTCAGTAATAGAAAAGAAGAAAAAAAAAAGTTTAAATATGTTTGGTCTTTTGATCCTCAAAATACAATTTGCTTAAATTTTAAAAATAAATAAATATATTTCTCTTAAAGTTAATTTTCTTTTATGCATCAAATGGATGTTTTAAACTAAATACAAATTAGTGTATGGTCATATTGGTCTAATGAGTATTTTTAGACTCGTATAATATGTGCATCGACAAATTCATCTAATACCTAATGTTAGACTCGTCTAATCAGTATATGGACACACTCATGTAATATGTATTGTTATACTCATCTAATGTGTATGGACAAACTCGTCTAATGTGTATTGTAAGACATGTCTAATTAGAGAATGGATTTAGTTGTCTAATATCTATTAATAGACTCGTATAATGTGTATAAATAAACTCATCTAATGTATATTGCTAGACTCATTTAACTAGTGTATGGACAAACTCATCTAATGTGTGTTGCAAGACTTTTTTTAATCAGTGTATGGACGTACTCACCTAAGGTGCATTCTTAGACTCATCTAATTAGTGAATAAAATTACTTGTTTATGTTTTATGCATAAAATACTTAATTAGTACATGGATAGACTCATCTAATGTGTATTACTAAACTTGTCTAATTAGTGTATCAACAAACTCGTCTAATGTATATTACAAGATTCATCTAATTAGTGAATGAACATACTCATTTAATGTGTATTAATAGACTCATCAAATTAATGTATATTACAAGATTCATCTAATTAGTGAATGAACATACTCATTTAATGTGTATTAATAGACTCATCAAATTTATGTATGAAAAAGCTTGTCTAATGTATATTGTTAGACTCGTCTAATCAATATATGAATGCCTTGTCTAATATGTATTGTCAGACTGGTCTGATCATTTCATTGACAACTCATCTAATCAAAATATTCGTAAACTCGTCTAAATAATGTATTGAATGATGTATCAAATATCTTTTTGTTATACTATTCTAATTAGTGTATCTATAGTATTGTCTAATGTGTATTGTTTGACTCGTGCAATATATTTTGCTATAATTGTCTAATTAGTGTATGGAAAGTCTTGTATGATGTGTATGTCTAGATTTGTCTAATCAATGCATCGACAAACTCTTCTAATATGTATTGCTAGACTTGTTTCATAAGTATATGGACACACTTGTATAATGTGCATTGTTAGATTTGTTTGATCGGTGTATGTTGAGACCCGTCTAATGTGTATTGCTAAACTCGTCTAATTAGTGTATGAACAGACTCGTCTAATACATATTGCAAGATTCATCTGATTAGTGAATGGACATACTCGTCTAATGTGTATTAATAGACTCGTCTAATCTATGTGTGAAAAAGCTTGTCTAATGTATATTGTTAGACTCATCAAATCAATATATCAATTACTTATCTAATGTGTATTTTTAGACTAGTCTAATCAATTTATCAACTAGTCATCTAATAAAAGTATTTGTAAACTCATATAATCAATGTATGCAATGACTCGTCTAATATCTTTTTGTTATAATCTTCTAATTAGTGTATCCATAGTCTCGTCTAATGTGCATTGTTAGACTCATGTAATAGTTTTTGCTATACTCGTCTAATAAGTATATGTAAACACTTGTTTGATGTGTATTCTTAGACTCATCTAATTAATGCATTGACACACTCTTCTAATATGTATTGCTAGACTTGTCTCATAAGTATATGGACACACTCGTATAATGTGTATTACTACTCATCTAATCAATGTGTGTCCAGACCCGTCTAATGTGTATTGCAAGACTTACCTAATCATTAAGTGAACTAGCTTATATAATGTGTATTAATAGACTTACCTACTCATCTAAAAGACTTATCTAATGTATTTTTCTAAATTCATATTATCAATGTATGGACAATTAGTTTAATGTTTATTGATAGACTCGTCTAATCAGTGTATGGACAGACTTGTCTAAAGAGTATTTTTAGACTCATCTAATCAATGTATGGAATGATTCATCTAATGATTTTTGCTAAATTCGTTTAATTAGGGTATGAACAAAGTTATCTAATTAGTGTTTGTTCATACTTGTCTAAAGTATATTGTAAGACTTGTCCAATTAGTGAATGAACAGACTCGTATTGCATTAATAGACTTGTCTAATTTGTGTATAAATAGACTTATCTAATGTATATTGATAAGGTTATCTTATTAGTGTATGATGTTGGTAAACTCGTCTAATTAGTGTTTGGACAAACTCCTCTAATAAGTATTCCTAGACCCTTGTAATAAATGTATGAAATGTCTTGTTTAATGTTTTTTTTTTGCTATACATGCATATTAATTGTATGGACAAACTTTTTTAGGGTGTGTTCACTTGTGAAGATTGATTTGAGGGAGAGGGAGAGGAAGATGATGAATTTGAATGAATTAGAGGGTGAAATTTGTGTTGTTCACTTTAGGGATTTAGATGTGAAAGTGAGTGAATTTAGAAGTAAAATTTGTGAAAGTTTGTGAGTGATAATGGATGTGATAGATTAAAAATTAAGTTTAATAAAAAAAAAGATTACCAAATTGTCCTTGCTTTAAAGGTAATTTAAACTATAATTAGATGAATTAGATTTATTTTAGAAAAAATATTAAAATGAATAAATTAAAATAACATATTTTAATAAAAAAAGTTATAAAAAATTTAATAAAAAATTTAAAATTAATAATTACTTTTTAAACTTTTTTTATAACAATTTTGAAATTTTCGGTATTCATTATTTTTGTAAACATAATTTTAAAAGTCATACTTTTACATTATTATTATAATTAAACTGAAGAATAAAATAAGTTGAGGGCATAAATGTAACATGCCTTATATCCCCCTCAAATTATAACATAGGAGAGAGAGAGGAGAGGATTGGAAATTAGAGGAATCCCCCTCTTCCTTCCTCTCTGTCTCCCTCAAATCTACTGAAGTGAACAACTACATCATCTACAAATCATTCCTCTCACTTTTCTATGAAGAATAAATTTGTCCAAGTGAACACACCATTAATGTATATTGTTAGACTTGTTTAATTAGTGCATCATGGACTCGTTTAATGTTTTTTGTCATATTTGTTTAATCAATGAATAGAATGACTCATCTAATGTTTTTTTGCTATATTCATCTAGTAAGCATATAGAAAGACTCGTCTAATGTATATTGCTAGATTTGTCTAATAGTTTGTGTTATATTAATCTAATCAATGTATAGACAGATTGGTCTAATGTGTATTGCAAGACTCATTTAATATTTTTTGTTATGTTCGTTTAATTAATGAAAAAAATGGGTCGTCTAATAGTTTTTGTTATACTCGTCTAATTAGTATATAGAGAAACTCGTCTAATGTATATTGCTAGACTTGTCTATCTAATCAGTGTATGGAGAGAATTATTCAATGTGTATTGTTAAAGTCGTCTAATTTTTTCTATACTCGTGTGGTGTGTGTTTCTCGACTCATTTAATTAATGTATGTTTGATGTATGTTTTTAGACTCATTTAATGACAATATAAATACATTAGGAGTATATTTTAAGACAATTAGCCTTTGACGCGAATTTGAAATTCTTCCATGTCTGCAACTTTTATACATTTTGATCCTCAAATTTTAAACATGAATGAATATAGTCATTCTAACCCAATTATGTCAACTATTTTTTGTGTGTTAAACGTGTTTCATGCTAGCATTTCAGTTTTTTACAGTTTGACACATTCTTGCTTCAATATTATAATATTAAGAAGAATGATATTTTTTTATTACAAATATATTTTTTAAACCTTTGAAAATAGCTACTAAGTAAAACAAAAATCATAATATTAAGTAGTGTAACTTTTTTTTTTTTGTTACAGATATATATTTTAAACCTTTCAAATGAATTATTAAATGCAATGTTTTAATTTATTATGTTATAAATATAGTTATTTAAAATCTTATGCGGAGTTTTATGTACATGTCATTAATGTTTTTTTTATTAGATTAAATTAATTTAATTTTTACACACTAAAATGAAGAAGAATATTTAATTATAAAAATATTTGTATTATTATTTAATATAAAAATGATAAATATAATTTTTTATTGATAAACTTTTTTTAAGACAAAATTATTTCATCACTATTATTTTTATACTTTATTATCAATAAAATTATATTATTTTTTCAACATTATTATCTTAAGAAATAAAAATATGTATTTTTCTAAATTTAATTTTAGGGTTAAATATGTTTTTGGTCCCTTAATTTTCAGTGAAAATTGAAATTAATCTCTCTTCGAAACTTTTATCCAATTTAGTCCTTCAACTTTAGGCATGCATGAATTTAGTCATTTTAACCAAAAAATTTTAAGTTTATTTGACATTTCAAACATTTTTCATGCTATCATTTGAGTTGTTTACACCGTTTGACACATTTCTATACTGTAAACAACTCAAATGCTATTAAAAAAATCTTTGAAACATTAAATAAACTTAACAAAATTTGGTTAAAAAGACTAAATTCATGTTGGAAGTCTCACATCGACCAGAGATAAAGCCAATTCACAATATATAAGTGGGTGCAATCCTGACCTTACAAGCCGATTTTGTGGGATTGAGTTAGGCTTAAAGCCCACTTCTAACATGATATCAGAGTCATGAATATACCTCAACGTGAGGGGGGTGTATTGGAAGTCCTACATTGACTAGAGATAAGGCCAATTCACAATATATAAGTGGGTGCAATCCTCACCTTACAAGCCGATTTTGTGCGGTTGAGTTCGACTTAAAGCCCACTTCTAACAATTCACGTATTTATAAAGTTGGAAAACTAAGTTAGGTCAAACTTTTGAAGAGTGATTAATTTCAATTTTCAGTAAAAATTAAGAGACCAAAAACATGTTTAACCCTTAATTTTAAAAATGACTAAGTAATTAGATATCACAAAAAGAAAAATAATACATAAAAAAATTAATAATTAAAATATAAGTCATTCTTTAAAATAATAAATATATTGAAAATATGTCACAAAAAACTTTTAATAATCGTTAATATTTGTGTAAGAACACACATAATTAAAAGAACTATTTATTTATTACTAAAAGGTTTCTAAGGACATAGATTAAAACAACAAATTATTTTCTTATTTTAAAAATCAACTAATTTTTAAAATAAATTTTAGTGATGATTATCATGGTTTAAGTTGATTAAGAAAAAAAAATCATATGGGAGAGAATTTTTTGTATGAGAGTATAAAGAATTTGTATTGTTAATAAATATATGTATTATTTTTTTAAAATAATATTATTTTAAGAAATAGAAATAAAATATATATTTTTTAAAATTTAATTTTATTAAAAATGATCAAGTAATTAGAAATCATAAAAGGATAAAATTAAAATGAAAAAAGTATTATAGAAAATAATTAATACTTTAATATAAGTTATTCTTTAATAAATTATTAAATGACCAAATAATTAGAAATTATAAAAGGATAAAATTAAGAATGCAAAAATTAGAATAAAATAAATAAATTTGTATTTTAATTATAAGTTATTCTTTAATAATAAATATATTGAAAATACATTCAAATCTTTTTTAGTGATGATTAAAATGTGTTTAATGTGAGAACCTAGAAAATGGTGTTTTAGGAGTGGCATGTTTTAAAATAATGAGATCCTATTATTTTAATAATAAAAAAATTACGTATAAATAGAAATTTCATAAAAGGATTTCATTACTAAGAAAACATTTTATCCCTCTATAAACACCTTTATAAGAATCGTCTTTCCTCTCTCTAAGTTTTTTCACCATCCATCTACCATTTTTTTAAGATTAGAGACCGTAGGACTGCTTCATGTGTCAAGTTGCTCAAGATCAACCGGGCAATTTCTCTATTTGTGATAAGTCAGTTTTTGCCTTTTTTGTTACCTCTTTTTGATATGGCCTGCGTGTGACTCTTTTAGGAATGCATATGAGGTTTCAATCTTCTCTTTGCTCTTTGAATCTCTGTTGATCAGTCATCGTGATGTTATAGTTTGATCATGTTTGTGATATTTCTATGTGTAGATAGAACATCATGTGTGTTAAAGGGTGGTTGTTGTCTTAGGATCTTGGGGTTGGGTAGTCAAGGTAAAGGAAACTAATGGTTTTTAGAGTGAGTGAGTTTAATGTTGCATTTGTGTGGTTTACCTGAGTTTGATGAGTAAATTGATTTGTTGTTGTAATTATTGATGGGTATGCTTGAAGTATGTTGAATTGGTGCTTGATCATTTAGAATTTGTTTGATTTGGTGGTAATTGAGGAAAGTGGAATTTGAGTCATTGATCTAATTGATACTAACTACTATAATTTAAAAACAATTTTGGACAATTACCTAAAGTAGAAGTACCAATTGGAACTATGAAATACGTCCAGATTGTTCAAAAATTCAAAATTGAAAGTGCTGAAATTTGGTATGGCATAGTGACAGTTTACACCACTGGGTGTTGAGTGGTGCTTAAATGGCACTAATGCCAGGCACCACTATATATGTGTGTGTGTGTTTTATAAGTTGTCTAACTTTATAAATCTAATAATTTATGAAAAAAACAATAGTAGCTTATCGTTATTTTAAACATATGAATAACTTTTTTTCTATTAATTTTTTTATTGTACACAATATAATATTTTTGAGGTTCAAAATATTAAAATTTTAGAATACAATTAAAAATAAAATAAAAATTTAAAATTGTATACGGAATGAAAAAAAAAATCCTTATTATATATTTTAATAAATAAAAAGAAAATTAAATAAATACAAAAATGTTTTAAAATATCACTTTATTTAACCATCTTTTAATATAAAAAGTCATTTCACAATTATAAAACAAAAGCAACAAAACTGACTTAAAACAAACCACAAAATATTGAATAGATATCGTGCAAATTTTGTATTAAATTAAAATAATACCCAAACGACTTTGATTGTTATATTTAACATGACTTCCTAAAATTAAGAAAAAAACAATCGTGCATAATCCCAAACACCTGTAATATTTGATGTCTATAATAAAATGAATGATAATTTTAAATCAATTTAAAACCTTATTCTGCTTTCTAAAATAATTAAATCAATGATAAAATACTATTAGTTACTAAAAATATTAAATAAAATAAAATAATAGGAAACAAATTCATGATGGTTTGCTTATACCAAGAACTTCGTGCTTGATAAAACTCGACTCAAATGTATCTTCCTGTCTAAAATAAAATAAAATAAAAAATAGCATGTAAAATAAACATCTCTCTTCTATAATATTTTTGTTCATTTCCCTCACCTCTTACATATAACTGGCAATCAAGGTTAACGGAATTCTGCTACATTCTCTTATTAATGTTCCAAACAAAAGATAAAGACAGACTAACAAGATTACTAAGGAAATCAATGAAGATAAGCAGATGATACAAAATTATGGTTGCAGGTTGATGCTTATGATGGAGCACCAAGATATGAAGCAAGTCGTAAAATATCAGAAAATATTCCACCAGCTGTGACTTGAGCACCAGCTCCTGGCCCACGAACTATCAGAGGCTGATCCTTATACCTTCTTGTTGTAAATGCAATAATGTTATCAGATCCAGATAATTGTGCAAACGGATGATCCTTCTTGTATCTTCGCAGTTCTACCACTCCTTTTCTGTTAATCACGTCCACCACTCCCACATATCTCAACACCTTCACAGTTCAAATATAACAATCTCAGAGTTGTGTTTGAGGAGCATGAAAATTGCATGTACTTTAGATAAAGGACATAATATATACACGAGAGATGTCTATGAGAAATGTACCTTTATATAGTAAGGACACACAAACACAAACAGAACCTTCAAACCGAACATAAATTTATTGTACTTTCTTTACTAGAATCGAGATAAATATGGGGAAATCAAGGTTGTTTGAAATATATAAAAGTTTCCTTCCATAAGGTTGGAGAGTCTTCAATAACCAACCAGTTAAATATTTGATACGAAAAACTTAGGTGTTTTGGCACTTCATGAATCTAATCAGAAAATGCCCGTCTCAAATGAGTATTACTTTATCTTTCTGTGTCATGCACTATGCAAAATTAAAACTTACAAGATCAAATTACCTGTACAAACTTCAAAAATGAAAAATGAAAGAGAATATAATGGTGTTTTTCTAATTTGTAAAACCTTTTTAAAAAAAAAAAAAAAACAAA
>Ga0209589_1002377_pt1 | contig 32562 bp, 22 predicted proteins | sample CowpeawhiteBW_FD_187525 | JGI IMG/M metagenome (GOLD analysis project Ga0209589, IMG submission 187525) | Root nodule microbial communities of legume samples collected from California USA - Cow pea white BW (SPAdes) (version 2) | ecosystem: Host-associated > Plants > Roots > Nodule | place: USA...
ATGGAGAAGCCCTACAACTCACCCACAAAACAACCAACCACAAACATTTCAATCACGTATGGTATTTGAACGAAAATGAATCATTGGCGATTGTGAGAGTGAAACAAAGAACAAAGTCAAAACGAACTACCACCACCCATCGCCGTTGAGAACCCAAACCTCAGACCCTACTTCTCTGTTCGATGACATCGCGAGGCATTGCTTCTCTCTTCTCTCAAGTTGCAGTGCTCTCTTCCAAATGAGAAAACCATGGGTTCTATTTGTTGAACCTCTTCTTCATCTTCTTCCACACGTGTTTTAATTTTAAAAAAATAAAATAAAATAAATTTTTAAATAAGAAAATTGATTGACACGTCACTATGTTAAAAGTAAGTTCAAAATATAAGTCTAAATATCATTTCCATTTTTTTTTTTGCAGTAATATTACATTCAAATAAAGATTTCTATTTAAGGGAATCTAACTCAAATAGTTGAGCTCGAGTTGTCGTAAGCTGAATTCTACAAATAGAAAGACCCACCTTTTATTTGTAGTTAAAATTATTGAAAAGTACAGAGTGGTTTTCGATACTCATAAAATTTAGTAACCTGTGTTAAACTTGATGCATGCATAATGGTGACATCTTATTAGTTATGTAGCAGATATTAATTAGTTCATGAGAAAATGAAACGATTGAGTAGACATAGTTGGAGATAGAAGATAATGATGGAGAGAAGGAAGAGATTGTTGATGGAAATGTTAGCATTTGAAGGAAATAAATAAATAAAATGGTTGGGAATAATGAAGGTTAAGGAGAAGCTTGAAAGAGGGCGAGTCTAATGGTGCGGCTCTCATAGGTTGTGTGCAAGTCTTTGCACTCCTCAAGATCACCATCGCAGGCCAAAACAACCCACTCTCCTTCATCATCCAAATACTTCACCACCAACTTCCCCACATCCTTCACATTGAAACGCCTTCCGATCTCAACCTCCAAATCTCTGAAACCCCACTTCGGTTGCAGGCTGAACCGGATTTTTTCATCCCCAAAAGTAGCCTTCACCCGGAGACCCGTTTGGGAGACGTTGGGAGTGCTGAAATACAAGTGCTGCTGTTGAGGAGGCACGGTGGAGGGAGAGGAGGATGACGGTGGCGAATGGCCGTACAAGGAGGAGGAGTTGTTGTTGCTGCTGTTATTGTTCTTCGACTGAGAGGTGGCAGAGCTCAACTCTGGAAAACTGTTGTAGAAGGAACCGATCTGTATGGCACCCTCTGCACCCTGCACCGAATCGATCACCAGCTGAAGCTTCTTCAGAGAGTGCCCCACCTTCTTTATCTTCCTCGATGGCCACCTCGTGATCCCGTGCTGTCTGCATATCCTTTTCAGAGTTGTCGGACACACTGCACACGCGTTGTGCATGCATGCATGCATGCATGCGTCCATTCGTTAATAAATCAATACAACGTAATGGAACGATGATGATGATGATGAATATATACATATATGTGTATCTCACCTCCGATGCTCTTTGCCGCATCTTTAAGGCTTCCGGCGAAGTACTGTCTCAGAACTGGCAAACTGATAGTCTTCTCCGCCTTCGTACGCCTCTTCTCGCCGGACTTTCTGCCACGTCGCCCACCAAAATTCTGAGTTTGAGTTTGAGTCTGAGATTCATCGCCGAACACCTGCTGCTCCTGTAACTCTACCGCATCGTAAGCTCCGACGCTGCCACTCTCCCACCTGCACTTGCCTGTCACTTTGAACTCCTCTTTCGCCTCTTCCAGGTATTCCAACGACACGCACACCCCTTTCGCCTTCTGCTCCTGGGCCTGGGCCTCCATCATGTGCGCGATCCAAGACCCGCACGCTTCTGCCTGCCACTGGGATTCCGATTTCTCACTCATAACCATCTCCTCTTTGTTATTAATGTACGGCTGCTGCGGCTGTGGCAGCGGCGGTGGCGGCGGGGGCAACGTGAACTCATCCCCCATGACAACATGCAGGGTCCGGCAAGACTGCTGAAGGAGCAGGGATATGGAGTTTAGGAAGTGGTTTTGGTGTTCCCTCTCATGGCAGTCCTTAGGAAGGAAAAACTCGACGACAAAATCGGTGTAGAGGCTCCTTAGAGGAATGGCGACGGCAGCGTGCAGGCCATAGATATTGGCGTGGTGAGACAGAGGATACTGCGCTCTGGTGAAGGCGGCTACGTCGATCGCAAAGCAGGGCTTGGCCGTTGTGAAGGCCGTGCCCACGATTCCCTGTCCTCGCAAGAGATGATGCAGAGAAGAAGCGTCCTTGAAGCCCAGAACTTGTGCATCTCCCACAAAACACGCTCTCTCCACTGTTGACAGGTGATTCTCCGTGGAATGCCCATACCCACCACACTTCCCTCCCTGCTGGATGCAACACGGAGCCCATGTGAGAGCCAATGCCACATTCTGCGCTCTGCACACACACCTCATCACCTCCACAATCTCGTTCACCGCTGCTTCGTACACCTCCTCGAATGCCTGTTCCAATTGCGTTACTAAACATGCCATGCTATGGTGTGCCAGAAACTAAACATGAAATAGTTAAAGAAGAAGAAGAAGAAGTACCTGAAAAGGATTGCAGAGAAGATTATTGTTAAGAAGCTGCGGGCAATAGTTGATGGTGTCGCAGGGAGGCGTTAGAATCTGGATGACACCGAGGCATGTGTCGGTGCCTCTTTCGAACACAGGGAGTGCTAAAGAACCAGGAAGCTCCACGTAGTAAGGAAGCCGCGGGTACTCCTGGCTTCTGTAGAACCGAACGCTCACGTCCCTTGCGCTGTTCACGTTCACGTTCATGTTCATCTCAGCTGCAACCCACTCATCTAAATTTCTGGCGAGGTACTCAGGCCCAGCCACAAGACCCCTGCGTAATGGAACCCACACCTGAATCATGAGGTTCGAGTTCTTTGTGCATTCTCTGAGACAACACACAGCCACCACCAGTCTGTCTTTGACGGAGGAATTAGCCTTGTTGGGTCCAATCCACCATCTCTTCCTCATCACCTCCACCTCCATCTCCGCCTCTGAACTTCCCATGTACTGAGCCTCGCAGCCCCCAACACTCGTTTCCACCCAGCAACCTTCTGCCAGCACCTCCTCAATCGAATCCTCTTCCGAGGCCGAACCACACTCCCACAAGCTCCCAAACCCACAATTTTGCACCAATCCCCCATAGTCCATGCTGTTCTTACCCGATCAAGGTGTTCGTTAGGGAGGAAGACGAAGACGAAGACTGAAAAAGAAGGAAAATTTATTGGATGGATTGCTTCAGAAAAGAAGTACCTGATCGACCTCAACACAACTCAAACATGGCACCCATCCACAAGGCTTTTATATATATATACACAGAAGGGAATGAACAGAAATGGAAAATTTGATGAATTGCAGTGGGACCCTTACTCTCTCACAGTGGCCGGTGTTTAATTATTGATTTATGTGCACATCTCTCCCCCCTTACTCGCCGCTGTAAACTAATTATATTCCTGTATTATACATATTTTAGCTGCTTCCTGTATTACGAACAAGAACTAAAAAAATCAACTGCTGAAAGCAACGTGTATAAACATGAATTCAAAACAGTGGGGCACCCAAACACATACATGTAGGAGCAGTGTTAATTATACACACCCTTTTGACCAATACTCATTAATTATCACACTCACCTACAACTTTTGAAACAAACTATTTCTTATAGTTGTATATGTAGTACCTAATATTGTACTTAGATGCATATATCGTATTAAGATGAAGTTAAATTTAAATATATCAGTAAATACATCAGAAAGTAATTGTTTGTTTAATCAATGATATAAAAGAATCCATGGAAAGGTAGGTAATTTTGAATATAAAATTAGGGTTTATATATGAGGATTTTGACATAAATAAAGAATAATAAAAGTATGCAGAAGCGGCTGCATAATAGTGGGAGATCATAACCAGGAAGAATGTAGGAGTAGGAGTGCCTCACTCTCACTCACTCCCTCTCTCGGCGCCACGTGGCAACAGCATAGCAAACTAGAGATGAATGCGAACTTGCGTAAAGGGCACGACTTCTTTGGCCAAATCCATGTTTCTACAATTCATATTCATACATACTATATATAGATACTGTATATCACATTATTTAAATTTACCAATAGAAGACACTTCTTAATTCTTTTTTTTTTAAATAAAGAAAAAGAAAAAGAGGTGATAATATATTCTAAAATCCAAGTTGAGGCCGCGAAATTGAAAAAAGATTCTTCTGTGTTTGATTGGTGAGTTAGTTGACACAACGCAATGCGCATCTCCACCAACCTACATCACAAACACTGTTTTCCTCGCTACCTAAACTAGATCCAAGGTTTCGGCACCCTCTTTCTTTTTAAAACATTACAATTAATCTCTTAAAAGTTTCACTACTTTTTTACTATAAAAAATGTAAACACATGAAATACCCACATATACTTCTATACTTTTTATTTTCCCATATATTCTTCTCTTTTAAACAGTCATCACAAGTTCATATTCCTCCCAGTTTTAATGAAAATTTTTAATTATTTGTTACAAGTATGAGTTAAAAGGGTAGAAATAAAAAAGTTGAGTGCTATGTATAAACATTAAAGCTTAAAGGTTTTGTGTTAGATGCGAAATTCTTATGACTAATTCATACTTCAAACTATTCAATCTTTCTAGTTTAATTATCAAAATCTTTGTACAAACATTAATCACTAAAATTTTATGATAAAAGTGAAGCGAGATGTTTAATATTTCAGAAGTTAAATTCTCCTATTTATTCCAATAAATAACTGGAGATGATTAATGGATATAAATATAAATATTATATATATATATATATATATATGAAAATTAAGAAAAAAAATATTTCATTTTTATTTTTATATGTAATAGATGTGGATTTTTTTCTTAATTTTCATAGAGAAACATGAAAATTAAAAAAATATATAACTATTACATATGAAAATGAAAATAACATATAATTTATGTGAAAAATGACACTGCGATAATCAAACCCCTACACTAATAATCTCCCTAATTGTTAAAAAAAATAAAATTACAAGGTGTACTTTCACAAGGTGACTGTTGTGAATATAAAAATCAGATATTAATATACAATCTAAAAAGTTATTAATGCAACGTTCTAGTTTACTGAAAAAATAAGAGATATGGAATAAGATAAATAATACGATAAAATAAAGTATTAAATATTTAATTAACTATAAGACCTTTTAATTTAAATACAACTTTTATTATTTTCATAATTTAAAATACTTATAACGTATCGTATTGTAATATTATTACTCTTTCAGAAATTTATACATGCAATGGACTTCACATTTCAACATCAGATGTCTATATCAATTGCATGTGTTGAGAATAAATCATTACTTTTGACATTAATAAGGCTTTAGTACTCAGATCACAAACATCATTCAATCGTTATAAACATTTTGTTTACCTGTCGGTTCTTTATTTAAAAATTATTTTATTTTATTTTCTCAATATTCACTCATACTTTTTTATTTACTTTGAAATTGATTTAGATATCAATATAATCGAATACTAAATACAAAAATCTTATTTATGGCAACATCTTTGTCTCTCCCATGTTTATTTCTCACTCTTAAGTCTCCAAATATTCAGAACCCATAACTGTAATGTAAAAAAAATGGATTGGAAATGTTATTGTTTTGGTTTAAAATTGAGAAACTACGTATTTAAATAATAAATAAAATGGTATAAGGAGAAGGATTTTTATTCTGACATCTGTCATGAAATGGACGTGGTACGATCGCCTTCTAAATCTCATTCTTTATTTTTGTAGTGAAAGCTACATTTCATCGTTAAAATCTACTTTGTCATTTTTCCTAGAAAATGTGCATTCAATATAAATTCGTAATAAAATTTAATTTAAATATTTTATTTTAAGTATATTTAATAGTTAAAAATAATTTATATATAATTTTAAAACAAATTAGAAATCAGTTGTTCTATATATATTCAATACAATACAACTATACTTCCCTCGTACAAGGATTGAATGTTACTTTAGGAATACAGATCGGTCGCCATTGAAAATTACAATTATAATAGAATGAAAGAAAACTAAGTTAACCTATTAATGGATAACAAATTTACCTCCTGCCTTTAAATACATACATACCACAGACAAGCATGTCAATTATAAAATTTAGTATTCATGTTTTAATAACTTTATATATTATAATTATAATGTGTATGATTGCTGAAATTTGGATTATTATTGGTTTTCATGTGTTAATTTTCTGCGATGTCTTCAAAATATACTTATGAACACTGATTTTAATATTTTAAAATATATTAAAAATATTTTTAAAATATTATGTCCAGAAGGTGACAACACCAAAAAATTTAAAAGAAAATTTGACCTCATAATTATTGATGCAAGAAAATATCACTATAAAAAAACTCTTAAATAATGATTAATAATTTTAGTGACTAAAATATGTATAAAAACCAATTTTTCAATTAAAAATTAATTTAGAGACCAAATTATTTAGTAGCAAAAATCTTGATAAATAATGTTAGTAACCGATTTAAAAATTAATTTATAAAAAGAATTATTTTAGTTATTAATTTAGAGATATTCATAATTTGGATTTAGAAAATAAAGATGGAGAGACGAGTGAGAGTGTGGAGGGTGAAGGTGCTGGCCGCGCTTTTTCTATTATTTTTCCTAACAATTAATTTGTAACTAATTATAAGTTAGAATCCTTTAATTTGAATAAGGGTACAGCTCAAAGAAAAATATTAGTCGAGGCTTTGATTTAAAAGCATCAATAATTTATAAGGAAAATTTTAAAGTTAAGATCCTTCGTGAGGTTTCAACTTTTGAGTTAATAATACAATTTCTAAAAAACAGAATCTATTTACAAACTCAAACTTATTAATAAATGGTTAATGATAAGAGAAAATATTAATGTTTTAGTCAAGGTGTATGGAAATTTAAATTAGATATTTTAGCGTGTTACATTTTTCTTCATTGTCGTGTCCATATTTAATTTAATGTATAATAATCCTTCCTTTTCATAGTAATAAGATCTTGATTATCATTATTTTTTTTACCTTATTTAGTGTTCTGATTTATTATTTTTACTAGGAAGATATTTTTCTAATATTATGATTCACATTCCGTTAATAAAAGTGATTTAAATGTTCAAGTAACATTATCAAGATTCATTTATTAAATGAACTTAAGTACTCTACAGCATCTTTTTATCTTGTTTTTTCTTCCAATCTTTTATCTTCACACTCATTCTTTCCCCTAATTGTTCCCATTTTATGAATATAAGAAATAAGGTAAATTGTTCTTGGATAGCACTTGCTCCACTTTAGATTTCACAATTTTAAAATAAACCCAAACCTAGGTGATGAAATAAAAGCGGTACGTTATGTTTTGAAGATTGGATTTTATATTTTAATCGAAAACTGTTGTGGTCTCTAACAATAAAATAAAGTGATTTGAGTATTTAAAATAATAACATTAGTAATGAAGCATTAAAATAATTAATTCCTTAACGAAGTCTACTTTATGTGAAGGTGGATGATGGTTAATGGGCTTACGCATGTACAGTAATTAGTAATTAGTGATTGAACGAAACAAATCCCTTTTAAGAAATAGGTCGGCGAAGGAATCTTCTTTCAATTTCTATCGAATTAAAAAATATAAAAAAAAATAGTGAGAGAGATAAAGAGAATAAAAAAATATTAAAGAAAAAATAAATAACAGGAACACAGCATTAACGCATAGAAGTGTCTAGAAGTGTGAACCTACTCTGCATTTTGGTGAATTTTAATTTTAATAATAATTGTATTAAAAATTTGAGCCGCCTCTTCATTTTGGAGAATAAAATATAGCTTCTCCTCGTAAATTCGATTTTCCTTTACCGACACGTGTATTTACATAAGCACCACAACACTATGGAATAATTTTTTTTTTCTAATTAAGATTTTTCTGAAGTTAAATGTAAAAAGTTTTAAATAATTTATATGTTAATTAAAAAGTTAACCTTATATATTACGATCATAATTTAGGAGAAAAGTGAGATTGAAGTGATTTTACTTTTAAAAGTATTGGTATTATATAGTAAACAGAAAGAGTAACCTTATATTAGTCGAAGTTGATTAGAGTATTTAATAATGATCATAATGATTGATGTTTGATATTGATGGAGGAAAAAGTGTGAATATTAGTGTCGAATGAAAGATAGAATATTCAGAAAATAAGCAGATATTTCAAAGTGGAAAATCCTAGGGCCTCTAACATCCAATATATTATTGACACGTAATTCAATCCCCAAAGTTTCTGTCTTTCCCTGTCCCACTAATAAATACACTAACTAAACCATTTCACTCCATAATTATTTTAAGTTAACTATTTTTACTGATTAAAAAATATTTAATACTTGAGATATTTGTTTTTAATTTTATTTTACCTAACTAAATCTTTGTGAGTAAATTCGTTAGAGATGAACTGAGTGGTACTATATTAATTACTATTAGTTGTATGTAGGGGTATTGTTGAAAATAACCTATAAAATCTAACAAACTATATTAGTGTGGATAATATTCCATCTAAATTCAAATATTAAAAAGAATAATTTTCATTTTTTTCTGGTTTCAAATTATTACGCTTATATTAAAAGATACTTGATAAATATATAAGTTTGGACTACAATTTTTGTTTATATAACGCGTCTTAATTATTAATGACAATAAACTTGTGATCCCATGTGTTATTTAACTTATCTTGTTTCAGTAACAATAAATGTGAATAATTAAAATTACGATTAAAACGGTGTAATTATCTGTATTCTCTATGCATTCCAATATCTTTGTAATATGGAGGTTACACCGAAGTTATGTCCAAGTTTTCTTAATAAGTAACTTTTTTTAATTTAATTCAATAAAATCAGGAAGTTGAAATTTGTATTTATATCAATTAAAGATAAAACAAATTTATAGTATACAAAATAAGTACAAAATTTATTTTATAATTTGATTTTGTAATATAAAATTTGAATTTGTTTATATAATATAAATTATTTCTATTTGAAATAGAATTTCTAATCATATTAATAGATCGTCGTTGTTCATCACATTTAACTTCAACGATTAATGAAATTAAGGTCCAAAAAAGGAGGCTTTTGCTTCTTCGTCATCACAGTGTCCAAGTAGCATTGATTAGGATTTCAACAGAAAATAAAAGTATAAAAAAATCTTGAATTTTAACAAATAATAATAATATATTTAATAATTTGGTTGATGATGTAAGGAAACATTCATTTTTACTCTACACCTACACAATAATATTATATTTTCATTTTAAAAAATAAAATAAAAAAATAAAAAACATTAGCTTTTATTAAGTATTTGATAGAAGTAAAAAAATTTAACGGTGTTTATCTAATAGTTTTTTTAATGTCATCTTTTGTAAGAAAAAAGATTTCTTAAGGTCTTTATTCATCTAGCAACTTGTCATGTTTTATATAATAATTGATTTTAACGTGTTAACAGTTTTCAATCGCCACTATAAGGAATAAATAAACAAAACCCAAAAGCAGAATGGGACTCACTCAGCTTGCCCTAATTTTATATTTGTATCCATATCCAAGTGTTCTTATTTGTATACCTAATTTTACACTTTCATATAATTTTTTATCTCTTTCTTTTATTGTATTACTATTATTTATATGATAAGATGAGTATTAATTAGTTTTAAGTGGTTATTGTATTTGTGATGGAGAATTATTGTATAGTTTTAATGATGATATCTTTTTGAGATTGAGTCGTCCACTTGCATCTTTCAATGATTTGACATATAACCTATCGTTGATTTTCAGTGACGTTTGAACCCAGTCAGATTGTGTGGATTTACAACACTTTTTTTCCTCTTCTCTTCATTTTTTCCATTTTTTTATTTCTCCTTTGCCTTTCGGTGTTTTTGCTTTTACGTTCAGATGTTCAGAATCGCATATGTTTCATTGACCCATATTCACATTTTTATTTATTTAAATTAATCATTAATGTATTATCAACATCATTTCCACTTCCTTCAAACCTATCTTCTCTTTAAAATATTTCCCAACTAATTATTCATTCTTTGTCTAATAACTTACATTCATCTTCTTCATCACTTTTTACTTTTATATGTTTTTAATGTTTTCAATCGAGATAAATAACTATTTGATCCCTTAATTTTAAGTGAATTTTACAATTAGTCCATTTCAAAATTTTGGACTAATTTAGTTCTTCGTCTTTCGAAATATGTAGGTTTAGTCCATTTAATCAAATTTTGTTAGGTTTATTTGATGTTTTGTATGCATTTCAGGATTGTATTTGAGTTGTTTATATTGTTTAACACTTTTTTCTTTAATATTAAGTCAAATACATTTATGAAACGCGCTTAAAATGTCAAATAAACTTAACAAAAATTTATTAAAAAAGCTAAATTCAAAGTAATTCAAAATTTTAAAATAGACTAATTTTAAAATTCACTAAAAGTTAAAAGACCAAAATCATATATAACTCATTCTAAATAAAAAAGGTGCCCATTTTAGTCTTTCACATTTTTCTTTTCTCTATATTTCAATCTCTATCATGAGATAACATAGCTAATATATGTGACGGAATTAAGATTTCTATATTACTGTATATGTTATTATTAAAAGAGTATACAATATATAACATAACAACTCCGTGATCTCCTCATTTGTTTTTAATATGATATGAATCATAACTAACGCTTAAAAATAGTTATTTATATATATTTAATCCAAAAAATAAGAACTCAAAAATTCGTGTAATAAAATTTTGTAACATATACGATAAAAAATATTAATAATTATAAAGTAGGTATTTTATAGAATTAGTTGCTATTCATATATCTCGGTAAAATAAATTAGAATATTCATTAACATATGTTAAGTTATATATTTTGTTACTGATATTAGAATAATAACAAGATAATTGGATTTACTTTTAAAGAACACTTTATAATCTTTCTTGAGTAATTTTTTGGAATATTAAATATTAAAAATTAATTTGACACCTAAATGAGTTTTAATTGTTATTGTGTTTCTTATCTTTCACGTTAAGTTCTTTTCCGTTCTAAATTGTTGAGATTTTTTATCATATGTCATTTGGTTTGTATAATTACTGTTCATAAGTTACCTTTTGAAATTTTGTTAATTGTAACACGTAAGATTGGAAAAAATAGTTTCTCTTATTCATCCTCTACAATTTTAATATCTTTCTGAAAAATTTAGATTTGCATTTCTTTTTACATATGTCTCAAATGATCACATTTGTGACATTTTGCATCTGACCATATAAAGTAAATATTTTTAACCGTTTATTGCTCATGTACTTACAACACATTATCACTTTTGTTAGAATCATCGAAGACATTTTTTTAACAAAACAACGTATGTTTCGTATCTCCTTCGCACAATTACTAAAATTTGATAAAAAAATATAGAATTTGTAATTTTCTTTTCCAACAATTTTATCATATTAACAGTACTAATAATTTGTTTGATTATTTCTTAATTGTCCCATATTCTTTCATCTTTTTTAGCTTAAAATTTCATAATTTTCATGCCTTAAATCTTGTATCTCTCATATTTTTTTTTTTAAATAATCTAAAATTTCTTAAGGTGACTTTATATCATAGTCCAGTTAAGGTTTATCTGTGAAACACACACAGACAAACATACATGACTTTTACCTTTCATTTCTTGTATGAAATTTTTATTTTATTTTATTATTGTACTCTACGTATAGAGTAAAATATAACATAATATCAAATATTTACATAATTTTAATCTTAATTTGTTAAATTTAAATAATGATTAAATATAGTTTTATCTGTATATATGAAATATATTTGTAAAAGGTAAAGATTTCCTAAAAAGCGCAAAGAGAAAAAGCAAAAGAAAGAAAGTTTTATGTTGAGTTAGTAGAAGAAAAGATAGTAAAAATAATAGGAATGGAGTGTTAAGGTATGTGGTGGTGGAAGGTGGTTGGGAGGTTTCTTGGGATCTTCCCCATCACTTTGTTTCTCCTCCTCGAGTTCCAAATTCCCTCCGAGATTAGGCTCTACAATCTATAGATTTGACATTAACACATAATTTTAGTTTAGTATTCAAACAGTGATGAAAATGAGTTTTCATAACAATGCAACATGTCTCATAAACAGGAAACCAGATTAAACAAAAATTAAATCAAGCATGGCATTGCCGGCAATGAGTCTGAAGAAGATCTCCCAAATAGTAATAATATGTGCATGCCTTCAAGATTGGCAATCGTAATGCTTTAGATTCTCCATCGCATTCAATCATTCACACCGATGTTATCAACAATTCTCTTTTATTCCTCTTCTCTCTCTTTTTCTTTCATAGTCTCTTTCATTACCACTAAACAAACTCTTCTTTATTAACAAGCAGAGTCAATGCCCTTTTTTTCTGTTCAGAGTTTTCTGAGTCAAACCATCCATTGATTCAAACATTTTTCAAATTTAAGCGTTTAATTTTTCCATAAGGGTCCCTCCATGGATCTCAACGAATCTCTATTGCATCTGCGTTAGATATTGAGTCCTTTGTTTTTTATTAGTAATAGTAAACCTGGTCTACGAGATTGATTTGATTTCTGTTTTTTTTCCTTAATTAAAAACAATTGAATGCGTTTGAAGCATATCATGGAATCAAATGGTCAAGTTTATATACCTTGAAAATCTTTGCTATAGATTGGAAATAATGAGTGTGTTCGTGATCGTATCTTTCAGCAGCTAAATCTCATTTTTTTTATGTTAAAGAGAGAGTGACGATGGGTGTACGAAGGGAACAAAAGTTGCTTGCAAAGACACTTCATGTTTTAAGTGAAGTCAGCATGTATGATAGTGTGTTTGGAACTGTATGTGCAGTGAAGATTGGATAGGGGTTCTTTCTTTTGGGCTTCAAATGGGCCCATTCAATGGTTGGGTTTGCAGAATACAATCCATTGGACCTATTAATAAAAATAACACATAGTTTATCTCCACTGATGAATAGATAATTTAACGAAAATTAATGTTATTAAAAAATTAGCTAAAAAAAGGGAGTAATCAAAATTTACAATCTATAATGTACATATAATTAGGGTTCTCCATTTAATGATATACACATTTGGTATTTTAATTTAATTTTCTTATATAATAGGTTGAATTAGGTATACCCTCCGTGTGGCTTTAGTTTTTCTTTTTTAGTTAATCAAGTTTCCTACTTTTAAAATCAAGCAAATTTGGGTTTTCATCAAATTTCTATACTTAATTTGTGGCGTTAATATTAATTTTTTAATTCAAGTTAGGGTGAGTTTGTAACATTACACAATTGCAAAAGTTTTTAGAAGGAAGAAATTTGGTGAATAGTGTGAGTGGTGAGATCATGGTTTGGAAAGATTGATACAAAAGAAACTCCAGTGATGAAGGTGTAAAATGCAGAGTGGCCAAACATGGTTCCATGCATGCTCAAGTTTCGTTTCTTCATTGCGTGCATGCGATCTACTTCAGCTGTATATAAAGTTTGAAATGTCACGAAGCTAATGAAATTCAGTGGTAGATATTGGCAAAGAGGTTCCAAGTTGTTATTAATGGAAGGAAAGCAAGACTGCATAGCATGCACGAAGCAACGTGATGTGACAAGTAACTGACTTTTTTTTTTTTGAATGAAAAAAAAATATTTTATTTAATTTTGTTAAAAAAAGATATGCATGAGAAAAAGAAAAAAGAATATATGCAATGCAAAGAAACTGCTTGATGAGAAGTTACAATTAATAACTGTCGGGAGGGGTGTGTGTGGGTGGATACATAAGGCAGAGGGCGCACCTTGGAAAAGGTTTTGGATTTGGTTGAATTGAGGTATGAAGGAGGATTGTGAATGCGGTGAAGAAGCGGAGAAGAATCGGAGTAAAGCAATAGTGCCGATGGAAGAGGAGGGGTGGAAGGGGAAGAGAGCCTCCTCCGAGCCACGTCCATGCACGGAGTGCGGCAAGAGGTTCTGGTCGTGGAAGGCACTCTTCGGTCACATGCGATGCCACCCTGAGCGTCAGTGGAGAGGGATCAACCCTCCTCCAAACGCAAGAAGACATCATCATCAGCAGCGGCAGCAGCAGCAACAGCAACGACAACCGCAGCAACAGATGACGATGATAATGACCCAGGAAGACCACGAGGTGGCTGCGTGTTTGCTTCTGCTGGCGAATTCAAACAACAACAGAGAGAAAGGGAAAGAGAAAGAGAAGGAGGAAGAGGTTCAGCAGTGGCAGTTCGAGTGCTCCAGTTGCAACAGGGTGTTCGGATCGCACCAGGCTCTGGGGGGGCACCGCGCGAGTCACAAGAACGTGAAGGGGTGTTTTGCGAACACCGGTAATGTAAGCATAGGGTTAGGCATTGGAAGTAGCGGGAAGTGTGAGGAGGAGAACGTTAACATGAGTGGTGATGGGCACAAGTGCAGCATATGCTTGAGGGTGTTCTCCACAGGGCAAGCACTTGGTGGGCACAAGAGGTGTCATTGGGAGAATCAGAAAGCCGAAAACCTTCTCCTCCTTGACTTACCTAAGTCCTCCCTCGACTTGAATTCTCCTCCTCTCACTCTCGATTTGAGGTTGGGACTCTAGTCTCCACATTCTCACTTAGGTTAAATATATAATCAACTTTCCATCTTACTTTTCTTCACCCTCACCTATACCTCATTTCCAATTAATATGTGTATTAACCTGAATTCATTTATGTTCCTTCTTCGAATAAGTGATATTTGTATTAATAGCATGCCGCTGGCAAGAACATGCGATCCAACTATATCATATTATTAGCAAACAACCAAACATGTGCACTGTGTTGTATATGTATATATATGTATATATTTTTCTCCCTTGTCTGTCTTTGATACATATGATGAAACCTTTCCTTTCAGTATATGTGTAAATTTATGGTTTGTATGAAAGCGTGTGACATGATTAATGGATACCTCAGAAGTTCATATATGCTTATCTTCCTAGCAGGCTTCAGGCTAGAGGTGAAGTGGGTTGAATAGCTTCTTTGTAGATTCTAAAAGATATACGAAGGTCCCCAGCATAAACCCAAACCAAGACCATTATAAATAGTTTAAGTTAAACTTCCAACAGACTTCTCAAATGGATCAATGCAATCACCTGATATAGTCTATTTTACTGACTTTGTTAGAGTTTGAAAGTTTTATAGTACTTTCATTTCTCATTTAGTAATTTTTATTTTATAATGTTTTGCAAGTTTTACTTAATTGTAAGATGTTTCAGAAAAATTACATTAAGAAAGTTCTTTTAACATTCTTCTTATTTTAAGTATTATATTTATTATATTTAACTTAAAAACTATAATGACTTCTTTTGACTTAATAATTTTATGAGTCTAATTTGAGTAAATCTCGTACATTTGTTTAAAGCCTATTAGGTAAGCACCAGACCTTAAGTTTAGAATTGATGATATTATACCACAATCCCTTCGTTTATGATTTGGGACAGGGATATTGTGGAACCTTCTAACAAATGTCCTAGCCCAGATGGAGCTCAATCAACATTCAATTCACCTATGATTTTGAAGGTCATCAGGATCTATTGTGTATGATGGGCAGAGGATACTTCTTTTCTGAAGGGTATACAATAGATAAAAATATAAAATACTTTTAGAATAAGGATTATATATAGATAATAAAACATATACCTCACTTTATCGCGTCTTCAAGAACGGTGTATTTGTATAATTTCATTATAAAATATTTCACCAGTCAAATGATATTTTATTTTGTTCTATTCCATTATGATCTGAATCATACCATTCCCTTCTTTCCCATCAATCCAAACTATTTTTTATGAATACCAATCCAAACTTAATCTGACAGAAGTGTCTTTAGGCATGACTAGGTTCAAAGAAAAACTTAACGTATAATATAGTAAAGGGAGATAAAGATGGTAGGTATATAATCGATAATGTACTATCAAAAGGGAAAACGGAAAGAACCAGTGGTGATAAAAGAAAAACAAAAAATGAGTGCTTCACATCACAGGATAGCGCTTTTGGCTGTGGGTGAAAAATGCTGGATTTTGTTATCCTCATTTACTGGGAGTAATGCGCTAAATGTTTGGGACGCATGGACTTAGTGACATGTTCAGTGAGGCCTTGTTTGAAATTCACACCAGATGTCATGTTACTTCTGATTGAAATTATTTGCTGAATAATGAATAAAGTAATAAATGACAGACACTAAAACGGATTTAGATCCCTGTTCCTGAAATATTACAGAAGAGCTGTTTGTATTTTAAAATGAATTCATAAAAGGATGTCACATGACTCTTTTTTGTAACCACCATAGATCTCAAATCTCAAAAAAGTACCCTGAGCTCTCCAGTTTGCAGCGCATATTTGCGGTGCTGGGACAAAACGGGTGCCACCTGAACTTCCTTTAGTATCGATGCTAGGTCATTATAGGTGGGTTCCTTATGTTCATTAGCTGCATGCATAATTGTTTGCAATATTTGCAAGGGATCTCCATGGCTGACAACCAAAATTGCACATCTGCAAGAAGTAGACAGAATTACTTTAGCAATGAAAAAAATACCAAAATATACTTAAGGAAATACCATATATGAAAGAACTACTATGCACCTGCTTGTTTTGACATTAGAATATTAGTTTTCACACTTTCCAATTTCTTGTATACGTTTCAATATAAAGATTCAAATTAAATCTACCAAAATCAGTTTACTTAACTTCAAAACGAAAGGGCACTGTTTCAGATCAAATTTCATTACAGAAATTAAGTTTTCTAAATTCTGAATGCAGCTTTTTGAAAGTAGTATTTTGGCAGCTTGAAAAACTGCAGGTCTCCAATAGATTTGTCGCACACATTCACGCTAGGAAAAAAAAAAGTAGTTGAATATAAGAAAGACATCACCACCCTTCAAATTCTGATTCAATAGTGGCCATTGCTTTTGCCAGTCGACCCGCAACATCCTTAACACTTTCTCCTCCTTCTGGCCCAACAAATGGATCTTTTCCATCAATATCCCAAATTTCTTCGTACTGTTCATGAATGGAAAGGAGAACCCAATGAGTTGGAAACTATAGGGTTTGACAATACTTATATGCGCCAGAACCTTTAAATGGTGGCAACGATATGCTTAATCAGAACATGACTAATGTTCCAAAGATAGAAGATTTCTATAACCAAAAATGGATGCAGAGAACAGACAAAAGGCCCTTTGAATAGCAATTTTATTGCAATGTTTCATATAAAGTAAGGCGTATTGAAAAACCAGAAGGCAGCTGAAGAAACTTGTGTTGAGCATGGCTTACTTTATCATGCGATAAAAGTTCAAATGAGGGACCAAAATAGCGTTCACGAAGATCTTCAATCACCTGCTCAGTAAAAGAGACTCAGTTAACGAGCAAAAATAATAGATGAATAGGAAAAACAGGCACAGATATACGATATTAAGAGATGAATAAATGAAATTTGAAGGATAAAGAGTGAAGGGAAATTAGTGGATGAATGAAAAGGGAAGTGCAGGATGTGGATTGACAAATGTAGAGTAGGGGAAAGGAAAGTCGTTGCCGTTGTGTTGTTGGTTGAGTTGTTCTGGCTCACCTTACACTGGGGACCATCAAAAGGAAGATTGAGGAAGGAAGCAACAAGATTTGCGGTGTGTCTTGTTCTTGAAAATGGAGAATAGCAAATGCGCACATCAGCAAGCGGTATATTTTTGGCCTCTAGTTCCTGTGAAGAGTCCGATAATAGAGTTAAGTTGAGGTTAGAGCATACAGAGAAAACGGCGGCGCAATTAATTGACAATGGTGTGGTTTTGGAGACGAAATTCCACAGTAGAGAGAGTGAAAGAGTGGAATTAGATTGGAAGATTTGGGTTTGGGTTTGGGAGAAAAAAGAAGAGAAGGAGAGATACCTTTTGGAACAATTGTGCAGCTAGTTGTGCCTGGTGAACACCGTCGGGGGCCAATTGGAATTCGGGGAGAGTCCCATTTTCCTGAGATGAATGAAAGATCAACAACTAAGAAAGCAATGGGAAAGATAGGATTTAAAAGGAACGGGGAAAACCATGGAGGAAACGATGATGCCTCGCTCGTTGGGAATGCTCTTGCCATGCCTCAGAATCCAGTACCTGTTCTTCGCAATTGACATTTGATATTCTTCGCCTAATTCTAATCCTATTTTAATTTCAGAATAAATAAGGTAATAATAAACTATCCTTCCCTTTTATTTATTTATCTCGGGGGGCATGAGTGGAAATTGCAAAGAGGACCTTTCGTTTTGACTATCGTTAATTTGCTTGGGTGGAGAGAGATAGAGAGAGAGAGTGTGTGAGATCGGTGAGGAGAGAGAGATGGGGGTGAGAGGTAAGGTGAGAATGTCAGTGTCAGTGGTGAAGGCGGCGATGAAGGAAATGAGACGGAGCGTGACGTACATGCCTCGACCGGGGGACGGAGCGCCGAGGGGGGTGACGCTGATACCTGGGGACGGAATTGGGCCTCTGGTGACAAACGCGGTGGAGCAGGTGATGGAGGCCATGCACGCCCCGCTTTACTTCGAGAAGTACGAGGTGCACGGGGACATGAGGCGTGTGCCGGAGGAGGTTCTGGATTCGATTCGGAAGAACAAGGTTTGCTTGAAGGGTGGTTTGAGGACTCCGGTGGGTGGGGGAGTAAGCTCCCTCAACGTTCAGCTCAGAAAAGACCTCGATCTCTACGCTTCCCTCGTCAATTGCTTCAACCTCCCCGGCTTGCCCACCCGCCACGACAACGTCGACATCGTTGTCATTCGTGAGAACACCGAGGGCGAGTATTCAGGTCTGGAGCACGAGGTCGTTCCCGGCGTTGTCGAGAGCCTCAAGGTCAAACTTCTCTCTCCACTCTTTGAATTTACCATTCACATTCTAATTCTAATTCTAACCCTCAGTCTCAGTAAATGATTCAGGTTATGTCCAAGTTTTGTTCCGAACGTATTGCAAAATATGCGTTCGAGTATGCATACCTTAACAACAGGAAGAAAGTCACCGCCGTCCACAAAGCCAACATCATGAAACTCGCTGATGGTCTCTTCCTAGAATCTTGCCGACAGGTTGCAACCAAATATCCTGGTATCAAGTACAACGAGATTATTGTGGATAACTGCTGTATGCAACTTGTCTCCAAACCGGAGCAGTTCGATGTTATGGTTAGTTAATTCCCAGTCAATAATTTTCATAAGCAAGTCTATGAGTTTCTAAGCCTCAAGAGCTAGTTTGACCCATCGTGTGATTATTCATTATGTTAGGTGACTCCTAATCTGTATGGAAATCTAGTGGCTAATACAGCAGCTGGAATTGCTGGGGGCACTGGTGTAATGCCTGGAGGTAATTGAATACTGTTAATGTTAATATGGTTAGAAGAGGAAGAAGAAGCGAGAAATGAATGATTTGAGGTGATTGCACTGCAGGAAACGTTGGGGCTGATCATGCTGTGTTTGAGCAAGGTGCTTCGGCTGGAAATGTGGGAAAGGAAAAGCAAGTGGAGCAGAAGAAGGCAAATCCTGTTGCGCTGCTTCTCTCCTCAGCAATGATGCTGAGGCATCTTCAGTTTCCTTCATTTGCTGACAGACTCGAGACTGCAGTGAAGCGCGTGATTTCGGAGGGGAAGTACATGACTAAAGATCTTGGTGGAGACAGCACTACACAACAGGTTGTTGACGCTGTCATTGCCAACCTCGACTAGATCTTCCTTTCCAAATTCACTTTCGGTATGCTGGAAATCGTTTCAACCAGTTTGTGTAATAAAAGTTAAATTTCTCTTTCTATTTTTCACCACGAATAATTTTATGCGTACTTGCCGTGTGATATTGTTTGCTAAACAAAAGATGTGCATTTTTTTGTATTCGAGACTGGGTTCGAGCCTTGAAAGAACCTTGTATTAACATTCGGTCAATGATCAAGAGTATACTAAAGAATCGCATTTGACTGCCAAGCGACAAGTCTCAAAAGTTTCGTGAATTTGAAAAATACTGAACTGAACCATTTTCCTTCACACGGTAAACAATGACTGAAAAATGTGCTTAACACAGTTCTTATAGCGATAACCTACAAACTGCTTCTAAAATTGCCTATCTCTACTCGGAAACAACGGAAAACAACAAGTCACCGGCTAACATCTCAATATAATACCGACGGAAAAATTAGTCTTCAAATGTCAAATCCAGTGTTTCATTCGCATCCTCCATTTATGAGACCACCTGCAAATATGAGTTACAATACATATTAAGATAAAGCAGAATGAATATCCACCCAGAATGTTAAGATAAAAATATCACAAAATTCTAATTTAAAAAGATAAAACTATAAATTACAGTTTGTTTTCCTCAATATCTGAATCTGAGTAAAGCTATGAAGCAAGTCGTAGTTCACCAATAAACTCACAAAGATGCAAAATTTAACGCTTCATAATTGGGCATACTGCCAAGATTATCTTTCGCTCTTTCCGGTGACATTGTGAAACGGAACAAAAGCTATATCGACATCCTCGTACATTTTGCGATTTACTGTCAAAATCATTTTCAATCAGATCAAAAATAAAACAATATTATTTTCATAATTCCACAGAAAATAAACCCCTGCAATATATTTCACTCGATCAAAAAGAAAAGACATGTTAGAAATTGTAGAAATAGACGCTGACCTCTATACAATTTGTAAATCCCTGTGTAGAAACCACCAAGGACCATTCTTTGAGAGACATCTGAAAATGTACAAAAGCACAAAGGATTCAACCAAAAAGGAAAATAAAATTGAAAGCACAACCAGACAATTTAATAGAAGAGCCACACTAAATAGCATCAGTGAATCGACGGAAGGGACGGGTTAATACACTCAATTACTATATTTCTTACTATCAGCAAATACTTGAGAATTTCACTTGAAGATATGATAAGCCGTGTAAAAATGTGAACTTCAGACACTGATTTTCAAACAGCATTTTAACTAATGATATTAAAATCATGGCACTTATACAGCATTCCCCAGTGAAATTAAAATAGTATAGAATGCTCAATCATGCATACTTCTTTCACTTATATACCATTAGATCAATGGGTTGTTAGCCCAAGAGTTATTGGAAAATATTATAATCAATGAAGAATAAAAAGCAGCGTGAAAACTAAAGTAGCCATCTAGACATCTACAATGAGTGATCAAACTATTTTTATTTTAACAAGATAAAAACAGTATGCAACATTTTTTTCCCAATATACACATACAAATTAATGTTCCATTTTACCTGACAGCGCCAGCTACTGCACGAAGAGCCATAAAGAGAACTAAGCCCAGCCATACGCCCTGGAGGCCAAAAAGTGGAGCTGCAAACAACAAGAATACAGAGGAGACTGCTCCCACAAGCATCTACGAAGCAATTATCAAAAAGGTTAACCTGGAGAAGCATATGTACCACGAAAGAAATACCATAACAAATTCACAGAAGTACAACTTACCATGGAGAAGGCAGCATATCGGAAATCAGAAACACCATAATGGAGACCGTCAACAATATATGCCAGTGCATTAAATGGTTGAGAAACACTGACAAACTAGCAACAATCACAGATAACAGCGGAATTACGAGGCAGACACAGACAAATGCAAACAAATAGTGACAAATCAATCAGCAGCAGCACACTTACCAACACTAATGATCTGACCACCAGCAAGACTTCAGAATCCTGAGTAAATATGGTAGCTAGAGGTCCAAACGATGCACCCAGAATTGCAGCCAAGCAAATACCCATTACCAGTCCAATCTGGAAAGTCGTAACAGGTTTTCAAATAACTCATAAAATCTCCTTGTATGACATAGTTAAACAACGATAGCTTAACATAAAATCTGAAAATAACTAATGAATGAAAGGCATTAAAGGGTCAAAATTCAATGGATAAAAAAAAAATCAGCACTTACCCTTAATAATATACTAGTAATCTCCTTCACAACTTTGTATTCATGTCTGGATACATAACTTGCAATAAGGGCCTATAAATAATAATACAAAATATAGATGTATAAGAAAAAGGGTATATACAATAAGACAGTATTGAATTTAAAATAATTGACGACTTTAAAATGTAAAAAAGTGTCAAAGTCAAACAAACTGAAACTTTTCCTAAAAAGTTCAGCAAAGCCTGTCTAATTAGCACTCCATTTGGTTGAGAAGATGGAAATAACATTGGGGGCTTGACCGGATAAGAAAGGAAAAGAAATAATTTTAAAAAGTGTTAATACCCACTGTACTTTTTCGTACTTATTTCTACTCTATCTATCTCTTCTCATCAACCAAACACCTTTAATTTTAATTCCATTTCTCACCGATTTCCACTCTATCAACTTATTTTCATCCAACATATTCTTTCCTCTCTCTACAAACAAAGGGCAAGAGTAATGACTACAGCAGAATTATGTTGGCTTCATTTGTTTCATTATAATCTGGCTTTGTTGGCTTATCTTGATTCATTGCAAGACAGCTTAGTATTATTACTAGATCAAAAGAAATTTAAGAAGTCGTACCACAGGGACGAAAATGTTAAAATGATAAAACAACAAGAAAAAGAATCCCAAGGTTTCAATGATTCATTTACCTGACCAGATGCAGCCAAGGCATCTGAAAGAAGGGAAACAGACCACCACACTTGCATACATATCTGATGTGCAGCCATAGCTACTGGACCATGTCGAGCAGCCACTGATGTCCCCAATGTAATGGTTGAAAGAACAGCTAGTGTTCTTCCAAGAAGGAAACCACCTGTGGCAGCCCAGAGATCAAAACTAAAACCACTAAATTAACCTAACAGAAAGCTATATAATATACAGAGTAAAACACAAAAAGAGAAATGTGCCCCTGCGATCATAGTTAAACCATCATAAATTAATAATCTCGTTAAAAAAATCTTTCTTTTGATCCCAACTTGAGCCAGTTTACAGAGTCAGAAATTTTGATAAATTAATAGCACAACAATTTTTGGTAAGAGTCTTATATAAGTTTTGTTAATAACATAAACTCGATCTCCAACATTAAAAATATGAAATATAAAATATAACAAGGACAATTTAGTAAATTGGGATTCTGCAATTTTTTTTTTCTAGAAATTTAAAGCCAGGGGAATTTCATCTTTAATTTTTTTTTCTTTCAATATGAAAGCTCTGGTATTATGTTTTTGAATTGCACCCAAAGATTGTAAAGTGTTATTGCTACTATGAGTGCTTCTCTTTGTGTCATTGGTTGCAAAGATACTAAATCATCCTCAACAAGACCTTTAATTACATTAGTTACAATTTATTCTAAGCATATTTGTATTCCCTTTTGTAAAAGGTTTTGGTTATTATAAACAGAAATGATGAGAATGTAATTAGTGTGAGTGATATCACCAATAGAATAATTCTTTACTTTTTCAGGTTGGTACCAGAGCTCTTAATCTTTTGAGGTGGGTACCAGAGCTCCTAAAATGGGGACTGTTTCTCACTAGATATTAGGCAGGGGGGCACAAGGGGGACGATCAAGTTACTTAAAGAATAATTCTAATGGAGGTACTCCTCATTCTTAGCGTTTATTTTCAGTAACTAATCTTAACCATTACATTTCAAGAAAATGAATGGTGAAGATGAGTAACTTTCTTAGAATTACTATTAGAATAATTTGATCTCTCCTACAGAGATGGATAGATCGACAGAGATGGAGAGAGGGAGATTACAGACAGATAAAATATGTAAGCATATAAAAAGCTTTAGAATAACATTCATTTAGAAGTAAGCCATTGATTAATTTAAATACAAAACCAATAAAAATGGAGGTGAGATCCTTTTATTGGAAAGTGTTTTGGAACACTATTTGAGATTGCATTTAGTATCTGGTTGCTATCTTCCCTATTTTTTCAAGGAAGATAAAACCATTTTAAGAGGAAGGTGCAACACGTTCTTTTATTTCAGGGTTTAGTAGCCCGTAATAATTAAACACATACAAGCAAGAAAGACACAAATCCTCACCAGATTTAATATAACTTCCAAATTGCAGGTTTCCCATCCTTGGAGGTAGTAACTCAGCTCGTTTATTAAGACACCAGATCATCAACATGGTCCCAATATATCTGCAGTATTAAAACTCAATCATAATTTGGACTAAATCCTTTCAAGAAATCGAAAGAAAAAAGAATGTCTTTGAAAAGGAATTACTGAGAGATAACAGTGGAAATGGCTGCACCAGTTACACCCAACCGAAAGTAATACATAAGTAAGGGAAATAAGAAGACAGATGAAAAGTTGCCAATGCCTGCAATTTCATAGAGAATAGAGAAATTAATACAAACTTACATATCACAGTATAATGAAAAATATTTTAAATATTGAAAGAAAGTAAAACAACAAGAACACTTAATTTATCAAAATATAAAATTAATTTTCAAGATTAAATTACAGTCATAGTTTTGTTCATTAATTAGAGTTGCATGGACCCTAATAAATGTCGGGGGAATTACCATAAAGAAACACAACAGGGGCAATATACAGTGTAAAAGCTGTAAGCATAATCTTCTGTTAGTATCACCAGGTGAACTTAATGCATTAATTTAAATAGAGTTCCGTAATCTACCCAAACATGCCCTAATTCAATTGTAGTAGTGTTGGCATCTTGTCAAATTATGCTTCCAATCATTTACAAACAGTATACTCTTAGGTGCCAACTTTCCCAATAGATTATCATTAACCTATCATATGATAGAAAAGAACTTTTTCTTGTCCCTCGTGAATAAAACCACATGCAAGGAATTTGCAGTAGGAGACAGTAGATAGTAAGTCCACAATACCGACCGTAAGCACCGAGTTCAGGATAAAATTCAAATTAATCAATTTCTAAGAATCATGATCATGAGAAAGGACATCAAAAGGCTAAGACAGTGTCAAATATTGAAGGAGATTATTAGCGAAGCAAGAAATGAACGCAGTGATGGAAAATTTAATTTTAAGTAATTTACTCGAGCAAGTTAAAACAATACTCATAATAATGTATTCATGAATTGCAAATATAACAACATCCTACAAAAGGTATCAGAGTACATGCAGATAAATACAATAGACAGCAAAAAATATATAAAAAAGGGTTGAAAAGGAGAAATTAACAAAGAAACACAAACTTGATATGTCAATCACTTGCCTAGACATATAACAGGGGTTTTCGTATCCTTAAAACCACGGAAAATGCCTTGAAGAGCCAAAGAAAGTACAACTGCGGGAGCACCAACAGCTCTTACAGAGAGAAATTGTCGTGCAGGAGCAAAAGTTGGATTTTGCTGTAGAAAATAATTTATTCAAAAAGCGATTACAACTCGCATGCTTTGACAAGATAGAAGAGTGATGTTAAATAGACTTATAATCACCACAAAACAATAAAGTATCCCACTTTTAAAAGGGTACAATAAATAAATACATAAAGCGTTGACCCAATGAAAAGGTGGAGTGTGTGTTGAGGTGAAAACATACCGTTGACACACCGATTAAATTTAGAAATGTTCCCGATCCCAGGGACAAAGCCAAAGCCTCAAAAATGCCAAGGCCGAGTGCTAAAAGCAAAGCAGTGGAGACAGAGGGTAGCTGTTTTCTGTGGGGAACTGTTTTGAAAGGTTTACCATTGCCAGTATTTTCTGTAGCACCCTGATCTGTTGTGCAAAGTCACGGCATTAGACAATGATGTGCATAAGTGCAATGAGAAAATCGTATGAAAATGTTGGAGAGGTAAAAAAGAATGAACCTGAATCAGAATGCTGAGTAGAGGCAGCCTTGGCCATGTCCTCGGCAACAAAGGAAGTGGCAATGCTTAGAAGGGGAATGTTAAAAAGCTTAGAAATCATGTTAAAGATGGATACGGAAACGCCCGCAGAAGCCAATTCGAGAGTGCCTGCGAAAGCAATGATGGATAAGACAGAAGGCGATGAAAAAATAAAAGAAAAGTAGTGGAATAGGAAATGGGAGGGAAATGTTCAAACCAAGTCGACCAATGTAGGCGGTTTCCATCAACTGCGACAAGGGGTCAATTGCCTGGCCGGCAATGGCGGGCACAGACAGCAAAAGAAGCTCTCGCTTCACATCCACATCCTGGAGTTTTTCATTTTGATCGAGCGGCAACTTACTGTGAAGGAATTGAAGATGTAATTGTGATGCTTGTTGTTGAAGGAGGCGCACACATTCATAGAGAAAAGAAGAGTGAACTTACACGGCGGGGTTTGGGTGAAGCTGATGATCCTCGTCGGCGTGTTGTTGTTCGGCGGTGAGGTGGTTGGGAGGGAGGGAAGAGGGTTTGGCGCGAAGGGTTATGAGAGGCGATGAGAGGCTCTGCGGTTGGCGCAGAAAGCGAGGGCAATAACCGTAACAGATATGGTTGCGCTTGAATGTGAATGCTCTTCTTCTGGAAGAGCCATGGTATTGAGAGACAAAAGGGGAGGAAGTGAAATGGGTAGCTTCCATGACCGTCACCGCCGGTAACTGCATTACTTCAAAACCAGAGAAACTTGAGTTCAACACATCTCAATGAATCAATGAATAATAATCATAAAATATATAAAACTCCATTGAAACCTGCAAGCAACCCCCAGAATGTGTCTGTAACTCCCGCCTTTTCCACTACACAACAGTCACATACTCACATTCTCTCTTCTCTTCCTCTCTCTCTGCCTTTTCTCAAACATTTTATACATTTTCACTGGTACACGCCGATTCCCAACATTTTTTTGTTTCAATCATCCTCTTTTTCTTATTTCTTTTAGTCATGAAACATATAATTTTTTATTGATTTGATTGACGGTTGATATTTAAATAGAAGCGTGACACACGAGAACACTATCGAGAAATAAAATAAACACCGCGCCCATTAAGAATATTAATATTTTAATCAGACTTTTTTAATTTAAAATTTTAACACATATTATTATATTATTAAAATATTTTCAAATGAAATAATTCTAAAACTATAATTTTAAATTTTAAATTCCAAACTATATGTTTTTATTATTAATATTAATAATATTAGTAGATTAACATTATTATTAATATTAATATAAGTAATATTATTAACATTATTATTTTTATATTATATTATTTCTATATGCAGTATTATTATTAATATTGATATTACTACGTAAACACATGTGTATAAATTTTTTAAATATACGTAATATTATATTAGTAAGTGATAATTATATTTATTAAAAATAAAGTAAAAAATATTATAACATATAAAAGAATGATTATTGATAAACAAAGAAGAAGAGAATAAATAGAGATAACATCGATGTTATAAAAAGCTTATAAAAGTAACGATCAATTTTTAAAAATTTAAAAATTTAAAAGTTATTATATTTAAAGGATAAAATTGATATTTTGAGATATAAACACACAAAAAAATTTCTTTTATATATTGTTATATATTAGTATTAATTTTTTTTATTAACATTATTAATATTAATATCAAAATTAATATTAAATATTATATTTTAAATTAATATTAACATAAATTTATAAAATATGTATGTGATTTCATTGATATAATAAATTAAAAATTTATGTTTAGCCTAAATAAATAAGATGTAAAAATGAAATTTCACATCTACCAGAAAAAGGGTCAAACATAAACTTTGACATTTTATTTACATTACCGCGTTCGATATCCTCTGGTGTCAACATAAATCCATCGACATAATAAACTTATTTTGTTTTAGTGAATTTTGACTCCTTTTATGTTTAGTTTTTTTCTCCTTTCTACAAGAATTGTCCTCTTTGTCCTCTTCAACATCAAACTTCTTTGAGAAATATTCGTGTTCTTTTGATTTTAATCCTTCTTATATTTCTTCTTTGTAGTCAACTCCTTTATCATTAAATTCAAATTCAAAGCAAATTCATGTAAATTTTGAATACTTATAAGTTGTTTGTATCTTTAATCACAGAAAATCTATTTTCAAATAATACTTTATAACATTTCTCTAGTAATTGAGTAACACTTAACAAATTTTAATTAATTTCAACAACATACAAGACTTCAAAAATAAATTTGACATCTAAATGAATTTTAACTACAATTGTTCTTTTACCTTTCATAGAAATTTGTTCTTTAATCCCAATTCTTATTCTAAAAATATTTGATTTAGTGAGCTCTTTAAAAATTATTGATCGTAAATAATGTGATTTGGACAACCAATATCCAAAATATATATATATATATATATATATATATATATATATATATATATATATATATATATATATTTATTGTAAATTTGTTGGCTGTAACACATGTTTCAAAATGTAACTACTTCTCTAATTCATCGTTTACAATCTTGACATCTTCTTGGAGATGTTTGAGATTTGAATATATGGAATTTCAAAAATAAGTATACTAACTAACAAAGTTAGGGTGCAGAAAGAATATTGTGTGCCTTAAATCTTCATCAACCAGTGTCTGTCGCTGTTACGTGTTGTCACTTCCTTCTTTCACCTCTCATATTATACAGGAATCAACTCTTCTCATATCGTTCTTTCTCTGTTACGCTCCATGGTAGTGCGCCTTAGACTCCACCCCACACTCACAATAATTCCCCAAGTTAGATCACTCTTGGAAACACATCAGGATTCCGTGTTTGGGGTTCCGGTAAGCTATATATGAAACGTAAACTCCATTTTCTGTTTTCATTTTACTCTGCTTATTTTTTTATTTTGTTTTTTGTTGTTTTGACTTGGAAGGCGAGTGGAGGAAGTTGCAAACATGATTTATGGAGTTCGACGCAGTCACGCCTTTTCTCTGGTTGTAGTAGCGCTGGTGACAATTTCGCAAGTAAAGCCAATCCCGATCAACGCAACCAATTTATTAATTTAATTTTGAACATGTTAGAGATTGTAGAAATAGACACTGACCTCTATACAATTTGTAAATCCCTGTGTAGAAACCACCAAGGACCATTCTTTGAGAGACATCTGAAAATGTACAAAAGCACAAAGGATTCAACCAAGAAGGAAAATAAAATTGAAAGCACAACCAGACAATTTAATAGAAGAGCCACACTAAATAGCATCAGTGAATCGACCGAAGGGACAGATCAATACACTCAATTACTCTATTTCTTACTATCAGCAAATACTTGAGAATTTCACTTGAAGATATGATAAGCCAAGTAAAAATGTGAACTTCAGACACTGATTTTCAAACAGCATTTTAACAAATGATACTAAAGCCATGGCACTAATACAGCATTCCACAGTGAAATTACAATAGTATAGTACGCGCAATCATGCATACCTCTTTCACTTATATACCATAAGATCAATGGGTTGTTAGCCAAAGATTTATTGGAAAATATTATAATCGATGAAGAATAAATAGCAGCGTGAACACTAAAGTAGCCATCTAGACATTTACAATGAGAGTGAGCAAAATATTTTTATTTTAACAAGATAGAAACAGTATTCAACATTTTTTCCCAATACAAACATACAAATTAATGTGCCATTTTACCTGACAGCGCCAGCTACTGCACGAAGAGCCATGAAGAGAACTAAGCCCAGCCATACGCCCTGGAGGCCAAAAACTGGAGCTGCAAACAACAAGAATGCAGAGGAGACTGCTCCCACAAGCATCTACGAAGCAATTATCAAAAAGGTTAACCTGGAGAACCATATGTACCACGAAAGAAACATCATAACAAATTCAGAGAAGTACAACTTACCATGGAGAAAGCAGCATATCGGAAATCAGAAACACCATAATGGAGACCGTCAAAAATATATGCCAGTGCATTAAATGGTTGCGAAACACTGACAAACTAGAAGCAATCATAGATAACAGCGGGATTACGAGGCAGACACAGACAAATGCAAACAAATAGTGACAAATCAATCAGCAGCAACACACTTACCAACACTAATGATCTGACCACCAGCAAGACTTCAGAATCCTGAGTAAAAATGGTAGCTAGAGGTCCAAACGATGCACCCAGAATTGCAGTCAAGCAAATACCCATTACCAGTCCAATCTGGAAAGTCGTAACAGGTTCTCAAATAATTCATAAAATCTCCTTGTATGACACAGTTAAACAACTGTAGCTTAACATCAAATCTAAAAATAACTAATGAATGAAAGGCATTGAAGTCTCAAAATTCAATGAAAAAAAAATCAGCACTTACCCTTAATACAAAACTAGTAATCTCCTTCACAACTTTGTATTCATGTCTGGATACAGAACTTGCAACAAGGGCCTATAAATAATAATACAAAATATAGATATATAAGAAAAAGGGTATATATAACAAGAAGACAGTATTGAATTTAAAATAATTGACGACTTTAAAATGTAAAATAGTGACAAAGTCAAACAAACTGAAAATTTTCCCAAAAAGTTCAGCAAAGCCTGTCTAACTGTCTAATTAGCACTCCATTTAGTTGAGAGGACGGAAATAACATTGGGTGCTAGGCCGGATAAGAAAAGAAAATAAATAATTTTAAAAAATGTTAATACCCACTGTACTTTTTCTTACTTATTTCTACTCTATCTATCTCTTCTCATCAACCAAACACCTTAATTTTTATTTTATTTCTCACCGATTTCCACTCTAACAACTTATTTTCATCAAACATATTCTTTTCTCTCTCTCTCTCTCTTTACAAACAAAGGGCAACAGTAATGACTACAACAGAATTATGTTGGCTTCATTTGTTTCGTTATAATCAAGCATTGTTGGCTTATCTTGATTCATTGCAAGACAGCATAGTATTATTACTAGATCAAAAGAAATTTAAGAAGTCGTACTACAAGAAGGAAAATGTTAAGATGATAAAATTACAAGAAAAAAATCCCGAGGTTTCAATGATTCATTTACCTGACCAGATGCAGCCAAGGCATCTGTCAGAAGGGAAACAGCCAACCACACTTGCATACATATCTGATGTGCAGCCATAGCTACTGGACCATGTCGAGCAGCCATTGATGTCCCCAATGTAATGGTTGAAAGAACAGCAAGTGTTCTTCCAAGAAGGAAACCACCTGTGGCAGCCCAGAGATCAAACTGTAACAACTAAATTAACCTAACAGAAAGCTAAATAATTTACAGAGTAAAACACAAAATAAGAAATCTGCCCATGCGATCATAGTTAAAAAAATATTTCTTTTGATCCCAATTTGGGCCAGTTTACAGAGTCAGTAATTTTGATAAATTAATAGCAGAACAATTTTTGGTAAGAGTCTTTATAAGTTTTGTTAATAACATAAACTCAATCTCTAGAATTAATAATATGAAATATAAAATATAACAAGGACAATTTAGTAAATTGGGATTCTGTTGTTTGTTTTTTTCTAAAAATTTAGCCAGGGGAATTTCATCTTTATTTTTTTTTTCTTTGAATATGAAAGCTCTGGTATTATGTTTTTTCTTTGAATATGAAAGCTCTGGTATTATGTTTTTGTATTGCTACTATGAGTTCTTGTCTTTGTGTCATTGGTTGCAAAGATACTAAATCATCCTCAATAAGACCTTTAATAACACTAGTTACAATTTCTTCTAAGCTTTGGACCTCTGAACATTCATTATTTTCACATGCGATAATGCAACAAGCGACTGATATGCTTTTTATAGGGGTAATTGACATCATCAATTTCTTAGACTTGTAAGTGCCTGTTGCAAATAGCATATTATTAGGATAAAAACTATTATCAATATCTCCATAGTAAATAGGAAAAAATATCTTCAGAGTCTTCCTATTTACGTAAGCATATTTGGATTTCCTTTTTCAAAAGGTTTTGGTAATTAGTGAGTTATATCAATAGAATAATTCTTTACTTTTTCAGGTTGGTACCAGAGCTATTAATCTTGAGGTTGGTACCAGAGCTCCTAAAATGGGGATTGTTTCTCACTAGAAGTACATCAAAAGTACGCAATTGATTAATTTAAATACAAAACCAATAAAAATGGAGGTGAGATCCTTTTCTTGGTAAGTGTTTTGGAACTGTGTTTGAGATGGCATTTAGTGTCTGGTTGCTATCTTCCCTATTTTTTCAAGGAAGATAAAACCATTTTAAGAGGAAGGTGCAACACGTTCTTTTGTTTCAGGGTTTAGTAACCCGTAATAATTAAACACATACCAGCAAGAAAGACACAAATCCTCACCAGATTTAATATAACTGCCAAATTGCAGGTTTCCCATCCTCGGAGGTAGTAACTCAGTTTGTTTATTCAGACACCAGATCATCAACATGGTTCCAATATATCTGCAGTATTAAAACTCAATCATAATTTGGACTAAACCCTTTCAAGAAATAGAAGGAAAAACGAATGCCTTGGAAAAGGAATTACTGAGAGATAACAGTGGAAATGGCTGCACCAGTTACACCCAACCGAAAGTAATACATAAGTAAGGGAAATAAGAAGACAGATGAAAAGTTGCCAATGCCTGCAA
>Ga0209589_1002382_pt1 | contig 32525 bp, 15 predicted proteins | sample CowpeawhiteBW_FD_187525 | JGI IMG/M metagenome (GOLD analysis project Ga0209589, IMG submission 187525) | Root nodule microbial communities of legume samples collected from California USA - Cow pea white BW (SPAdes) (version 2) | ecosystem: Host-associated > Plants > Roots > Nodule | place: USA...
AAAAATATTTTATTCAGAGTTGTTAGGAGTTCTAATTCATTATAACATTTCTCGTAGAAAAAGGTCTTCCAACTCAACTGAAATAAACAAATTCTCCAAAACTCCATTATCACTATTGTAAGAAACACATCATTACCATCCCAAATTCAAACAAATAAAGAGGTCTTGAAAAATTATTAAAAGAGTCTAAGATCTCAATTACAAGAAGTTATCCAGAGAAGACGTCAAAATTGAGTAAAACCTTTCAAAGCAAGAAAACCATACCATCAAACCAGAGAGTAAATCCCAACCGCACTTGTCCCAAATGCTCATCCTAAGTGCCTCTTTTGAACCAGAAACCATCAATAGAAGCATGATGATATCAAACAAAACAAGTCCACCCATTAAGAAAATAAATCAGAATACACATCCGTGAACTGGTAAATAAAACATTGAGATAGAAAGGTCAAAGCCAGATATAAAGATCATAGAATTTCCACCCTCCATTTGCACACCCTGCACCCCCTTCAATTCTTAGTTTCTCTGCAAAGCCCATGAATTCATGAAAACTAAAATCAATCTGGGAAGAAGTTGAAGGACCTAGAAAATAAGATGAATAAACAAATACAATAATACTCCATTTGCACACCCTGCACCCCCTTCAATTCTTAGTTTCTCTGCAAAGCCCATGAATTCATGAAAACTAAAATCAATCTGGGAAGAAGTTGAAGGACATAGAAGATAAGATGAATAAACAAATACAATAATTGAAAATCCAATGGAGAAGTCTCATAACAGTCTCGATGATTCATCTATCAAGTATTGCTCTTCCATAGACAATCACCATCACTAACAAATGTACCTTCTTACAAACAATAAGAGAGACTACCTTAAGCACATAGGAAAAGTAGTAAATGGAAACTCAATAAAACATAAAGCATTGTTGTAAGAAAAATAATCTACACCTGCCTCCACGATCTAGTGATAATCCTTGCGATAAAAAGTGATAATGCTTGCATTATTCAATGACAAAAGCACATCGATTGATAGTTAAACATCTGACAAGAGCACACCATATAATTCAATACAACAGATGCACATCGATCAATCACACCGTATAATTGAATCCCTCCCACAAAAAACACACAATATAATTAAAAATCAAACGTTAAACTGATTCTGTGTGCTTTTTGTGCTTTTGTGGGATTGAAATCAACCCAGAATTTCCTTCACTCCCCGCATGGGCTTTGCTTGAGATAAGGAAACTCATATCTAATCAGGTCTACTTTGCTACTGTAGAAGGAAAGGATATATGGTAACCCTGTCTCGAAAAAAAACTCAAAAATATAAGAAACTAAATTAAGCTTGCACAACACTGTCAAAATAATTTCAGTATTAGAACCTGTGGAAGAGTGAAAAAACAGAATTGAAGGTTTGGTTATGCCTCGAAATAATGACCTTCGTATGCTACTAATGACCCCGCTGCATTTTTTCTGAATTGTGATATATACTTGTCCAAGAACATCTCCTCAGACAAGCACAACGCATGAATATAACTGGGGACTTTCTTGCAGAGATTTTTTTATTTCAACAGCTGGAAAACTTCATCAAGAAAGCATGCGACCGTCCATGGTGAATAAGGACAGACTTGGGCAACGTACCTGTATGCAAGAAGAGAATTTCATCCAACTTTCGACTTCTTCTCTGATTTTCTAAACAAAGTTTCTTGAATTGCAAGGAAAAGCCTTGGATGAAGTTTGAGTAGCAAGGCAAGATGAGTCCCAAGAATGCCACACCTCTCCAAAAAGAAGACATCCTCCATAAACCTTTTGTACTTTGGGAGTATCCAGCCACATCTGTGTAACACAAAAATGAAATCTTTCTGGTCGCACACAATTTTCCTAATAGCTTCAACTGAGGGGACAAATGTTCTTTTGAAGCTATGAATCAAAATGGAGGGATTCTTTGAAATGAAGCTGCATAACTCGTAACCCTGGAATCCAGACATCTGAAAGAACTGAATTTTGGGACTCAAGATTTTGTCACTGCAAAAAGTTACTGGGATCTTTGACGAATCAGGGAGTGGCGGACCTTAGAACAATGATACGGGGCCCCCTTCAATTTTTTTCTCCTTCTATATAATATTAATTAATATATATATATATATATATATATATATATATAATATTTCTTTTAATTTTAATGTATTTTATGTATTTAATATTTTCAAAACTTTTATATATTTATCCTGAATTTTTTTAATATTGAAGTTTTAATTCGTATGTCTAAAATTTTAATATATTTCTTTTACAAAATTTAAAAACTAAATAAATATAATTCCTTTAACCTAATTACTAACCTAATTAGGTTAATTTTTTTAATATGTCAAATGTATTCCGTTAATATTTGAATTATTTACATTATTTTTGTAAAATTTATTATTACAATGTATTAAAATTTTAGACTCACAAATTTCAATTTAAATGTCAAAGTTCAGAAACAAAAAATAAAATATACTTAATCCTTTCTTTTGAAACCCTCTAAATTTTGTTTGTCTCAGGATCCAACACTATGTAATTGTCTCAGGATCCGACACTATGTAATTCAAAGCGATTAAAAGTACATTACGTACCTAAAAAATATCTGACAAGCACATCACATATTTCAAAATTGTACAATTACATACGTTGTTTCATTATATCAAACTCCATAAACATTGTTCCTAATAAGAAAACAAGGAAATCCGATACTGCCAGCTTACCAACCAACTAAATCAAAACTCACGGAAGACGATCCCATAAAACCAAGGTAGCCTTTAGTCACTCTAAATAACAAGCTAAGATCGGTCATCACGTGCTGTTTTAAACCGTTCTACTCAAAAACAAAGAGAAGTCTCAGACTCCTTGATGTGTGCTGAAAATAAATTCATGCAAACAAAGAATAGTTATCTAGAGTTGTTAGTAGACTTAATTCCCCATGCCATTTCAAGAATCGCATCCTGAAATTAACAAATTCTTCTCCAAAACTCTAGTATCAGGCATGCCAGAAATACATCAATTCCTATCCAAAATCAAACAATAATGAAAATAACGAATGGAAAGGAATTGAGCATACCATCAAATCAAAGAGTAAAGCCTAACAGAACTTGTCAACCACGCTCATCCCAAAATGCCTTTTGTAAACCCAGAACACAAAAATGTAGCAACCAAGATCAGATTCAAGCAAACAAGTTTAGCCAATTAAGAATTACTCCAGAAAACACAGCACTGTACCGGTAAATAAAAACCCTTAGCCTCACAGTCCACAGATTTTCCATGCACCATTTGCACATCTACGCCATAACAGTATTGCTCCTGACTGATACATGTACCTTCCGATAACCAATTCCAGAGACTACAGCCATTTCAAATCGACCACATAAGAACAATAGTGAATGCAAATGTAATAAAAGGAGAGACACTACAACCAATGAGAGACTACTGTCATTCCAAACAATAATCTCCCGCCGTTGCCTCCACAACAGACATCCATAACAAGCAACTCGTCGCTGCAAAACGAGTCAAAGGCATAACTTTTGAAATGCAAATGAGTCAAAGACACAACTTTTGAAATGTCAAACCCTTTCAAACTCATACAGTGCATGTTTCCAAGAACTCCCACTCAAAAAAGAAAATAATGAATGAAAAGATAATAGAACCAAAAGTTTCCCTGGATCTCCATCCATTCCTTCCAAAATACGTCCCCCACATATCAACTAGCAAAATAAAAATCTTTCGAGATTGAACAAAACCAGTAAGGGAATAAGATTGATCAATATAGCCAGCCTCCACATCCTATCACAAATAGAGAGAACCCAACCAGAAAGGCGATGTGATGTTGTGTAAACCCCAATCACAACATATTTCAAACTACTACTTGGAAATATCCTAATCAACAGCTGTTCGCTTCATGACCCAATAGACACCCTCTTCACAGCAACACGTGTAGAAAATGATAATTAAAATCAACAAAGTCAACTGTGAAAAAAAAATCACTAAAATCAACAAAGTCAGTCTAGACCGACACAAATGTCAAAGCCTATAACGATCCAATGACCCAATAGACATCCTCTTCGCAGCAACACGTGTAGAAAATGATAATTAAAATCAACAAGGTTTATATTTACAAGAACTTCCACTCCTGAAGGTTAACATGATGAAAAACAGCAATGAAAACAGTGAATGCAAACAGGATCCCGATCCAAATCCCACCACCCACCATTTGCACACCCTGCACCCACTTCATTTCTTAATTTTCCTGTAAAGCGCAAAGCCCACGAATTTAAGAAACGTAAAGCCCACAAATTTAAGAAACGTAAAGCAATCAGGGTAGAAAAGGAAGGACATAAACGATAAGTTGAAGAAACAAATTCAAGAATTAGAAAAATCAATAGAGAAATTTCCTTAACAGGCTTGATGATCATGATGTTATGCGATTCGAACTGGAGCTCACAAGAATGATAATAAATGGAAACGTAATAAAACATAAAGCTTTGTAGCAAGTTCAAAAATTTACAGCTTTTGCCTCCATGAACCAACATACATCCTCATTGCTGCAACACGACTAGAAGACAATCAACATAAAATAAGTCAACAGTCTAACAACACACATGTCAAAGCCTTTCACTCATATAGTACGTATTTATAACATATCCCACTCCACAAGTTTATATCAAGAACACCGACAAAGAAAATAATGAATGCAAAGATAATGAGACCTAAGGTTTAACCCCATCTCCATCCACTGTTTTCCTGAAAAAACCATGAATTCAAGAAAAATAAAATCAATATGGATGGAAGATGCAGGACCTAGAGATTAAGATGGATAAACAAAATGAAGAATTAAGAAACCAATGGAAAAATGCCCATTATAACATTTATCGAAGAAAAAGGTTTTCCAACTCAACTGAAATAAACAAATTCTCCAAAACTCCATTATCACTATTGTAAGAAACACATCAATACCAGCCCAATTCAAACAAATACAGAGGTCTTGAAAAATTATTAAAAGAGTCCAAGATCTCAATTATAAGAAGTTATCCAGAGAAGGCGTCAAAATTGAGTAAAACTTTTCAAAGCAAGAGAGTAAATTCCAACCGCACTTGTCCCAAATGCTCATCCTAAGTGCCTCTTTTGAACCATAAACCATCAATAGAAGCATCATGATATCAAACAAAACAAGTCCACCAATTAAGAAAATAAATCAGAATACACATCCGTGAACTGGTAAAAAAACATTGAGATACAAAGATCAAAGCCAGATACAAAGATCACAGAATTTCCACACTCCATTTGCACACCCTGCACCCCCTTCAATTCTTAGTTTCCCTGCAAAGCCCGTGAATTCAAGAAATCTAAAATCAATCTGGGAAGAAGTTGAAGGACCTAGAAGATAAGATGAATAAACCAATGGAGAAGTCTCATAACTGGATGATTCACCGATTAAGTATTGCCCTTCCATAGACAATCACCATCACTGAAAAATGTACCTTCTTACAAACAATAAGAGAGACTACCTTGAGCACGTAAGAAAAAGAGTAAATGGAAACTAAATAAAACATAAAACATTCTTGTAAGAAAAATAATATACACCTGCCTCCACGATCTAATGATAATTCTTGCGATAAAACAATTGATAGTCTCTCTTGGCCCATCGATTGATAGTTAAACACCGTATAATTCAATCCAACACTATTCAATCCGACAAAAGCACATCGATTGATAGTTAAACACCATATAATTCAATCCAACACTATTCAATCCGACAAAAGCACATCGATTCGTTAAACACCATATAATTCAATCCAACAAAAAGCACACCATATAATTCAATCCCACAAGTCCACATCGATCAATCTTAAACAACTGATAGTCTCTCTTGGCCCATCGATTGATAGTTAAACACCATATAATTCAATCCAACACTATTCAATCCGACAAAAGCACATCGATTGATATTTAAACCATATGATTCAATCCAACAAAAAGCACACCATATAATTCAATCCGACAAGTGCCCATCCATCAATCTTTAAACACCATATAACTCAAACCAACAAAAGTACATTTATCGATCCTTAAAGACCGTATAATTCAATCCCGCAAGCACACCATACAGTTCAAAATCATCGAGATCGTGTTAAACGTTAAATTGATTCTGTGCAACACAAGAAATAAATCTTTCTGGTCGCACAGAGTTTTCCCAATAACTGTATTACTCGAAACCCTCGAATCCTCAAGATTTTGGGTCTCCTCAAGATTTTGTCAACGTCTGTAAACAGTAAGGGATCTTTGACGTTACTAGTTTTTAAATATCTTTGACGTTACTAGTTTTTAAATATCTTTGAACGTTACTAGTTTTTAAAATATCTTTGACGTTACTAGTTTTTAAATATTTTTCACGTTACTTACTAGTTTTTAAATATTTTTCACGTTACTTACTAGTTTTATTATATTATTTTATTATTTTATTATTTTATTATTATAATAAGACTCCTGTGTGAGTCTTATTTATGATTTTTTGTCATTATTTCAGATTTTACAGTAATATAGTTATGTTTAATCTTATTTTAATTTTCTAAATTTTTTTTCTTAAGTTTTCTTACATAATTAACTTAAAGATATTTGACTCATTTAATTTTCATAACTGAAAATTGATTCAATTTAAAATAACATCATATCACCGATGGAGATGGATTATTCCGTATAAATTTTAAATTTGATTATAAGTTTAAATATTTATTGGTTATAAATTTTAAAAATATTTATCCCATAGTAAGAAAATAATTCATTTTTTATTTATGGCAGATAGAATGAAGTTTTGTTACTTGATGATTTAACTAACAATTTAGTAAATTATTCAAGCGAAGATGTAAATGTTTTTATTTAATAAGTTATTTGAAAATATAATTTTCTTCAACTTTATTTCGATTTTCAATCAAATGAATCACTGATCATCCACATGACTATTTTTAATATTAAAATTAATTAAAATCTAATCTCAAAGATTTTGAGAATATCTAATCTTTTAAGTCATAATTTATAATATTTTTAAGTCAGTTTTACAGGTTTAGCCATGGTACTAGAATGGTTATTATTAGACTACAAAATCATGATGTCTCATTTTAGTTAAATATTTTCCATTTCAGATAAATTTACACATCCTGAAGATTCAATACCTTAAAATGAGGTTTCATTAGTCATTTAATTCTTACATTTATTGTTTTTATTTAGTTTAATTCTATTTGTTTCAATTAAATTCCATTCTTTGTTAAATCTTAAATCTATTCAGTATAGTCCATGTTAAATAATAGCATATAAACAAATAAAGGTAAATATGGGCTTATCACAAATAAACAAGTTGAAATGACCTAAGAAAAACTGGAAAAAACAAAGACCAAACGCACGTCAAGTCTGAAACTAAGCAATAAATATTTTACAACCCTAGAAATTTATAGGAAAAAAAAACGTGAAATAGAATCAGTACTAGTATATTGCAAACATATAAAGTCAAAAATTATGCTATCATACCATGAAATGAATGCAGGGAATCAACATGTGCAGTAGAATGCATGAAATGAGAAAAACACTCACTCAAAATAAGCAGTTGAAAGACCATACAAATACGGCAAAGACAAGGAAATGCAGAATACAAGACCAAGAAAAAAAGAAGCGCACCTGGAGAAAAATGACAGCAAGGAAAGGGCGGGGAAGAAGATGAAAGGAGCAAAAATCTAAAGAGGATTGCGAAAAAACAGAGAAGCGAAGAAGAAACATTTTAGAGAATATTTGAAGATGAGAGATAATAATAACCAAAGTTGAATCTCAACCGTTCAGAAAGCGCAAAGCGTGGATGCAGGACGCGTGTCATGAAGCTGTACGCTGAGGAAAATTGTCACAATGAGCCTAGGAGATGTTACAGAAGACAACGATACTTTAATAATTAATTTTGAATTTCAAAATATTATAAAAATAAAAATAAAAATATAACAAAGACAAAAGTAAAAATTTCAATTCTAAGTTTTTGAATTTAAAAGTAGTCACACAAATTATACAACAAAATTATCATATTATCATAATCATAATATACAACAAACGTACTAAACAAGGGTTTAAAAAGATTCTGACTAACAGACTACAGACGTTACACAAAATGATTGATCAAACCCAGAACAAGGAAGGACTTACGAGGTTTAATAAAGAAAGCAGTTAAAAAAATGTTTTCCAGGAAAAGAATTAGAGTGCTTCGGTTCAAATTAGAAAATAGAAAAGAATTCCAGACAGTGTAAAAATGAAAACATATCTGTGACACCCTAAGCATCTATTACAAATCACAAACAAAAAAATAATTTTAAAAAAATTGAATAAAAAATAAATCAGAGTCCATAAGAAAAGAACTATTGCAGATCTAACTGTAAAATACATCTTTGAAAATAACTACGAAAAAAAATGCCATAAAATTATTATAATAATGAGAATCATCAACAAGGATCTTCGGTGTAATAACTATTAAAGGCAATCCATCAATCATAATAATTTTATACACGGCAATTGTTACAATAAAAAAATCATATTAACATAACACCTACGTAGTTCAAAGCAAGAATAAAACTACCTATTAAAAATACATTACATACCTAAAAAATGTCTCACAAGCACATCACATATTTCAAACTTGTACAACAAAGACATTACATACGTTGTTTCATTATATCCAACTCTAGAAACATTATTCTTCATAAGAAAATAAGGAAATATGATACTGCCAGCTTACCAACCAACTAAATCAAAACTCACGGAAGATGATCCCATAAAACCAAGGTAGCCTTAGTCACTCTAAATAACAAGCTAAGATCGGTCATCAGGTGCTGTTTAAAACCGTTCTAATCAAAAAGAAAGAGAAGTGTCATACTCCTTGGTGTGTGCTGAAAATAAATTCAAGCAAACAAAGAATTATGTTATCTAGAGTTGTTAGTCGACTTAATTCGTCATACCATTTCAAGAAACTTATCCTGAAATTAACAAATTATTCTCCGAAACTCCAGTATTAGGCATGCATAGAAATACATCAATTCCTATCCAAAATCCAACAATAGTGAAAATAATGAATGGAAAGGATTTGAGCATACCATCAAATCAAAGAGTAAAGCCTAACAGAACTTGTCAACCACGCTCATCCCACAATGCCTTTTGTAAACCCATAACACATCAGATGTCAGTTTGTAACAGTACTCTTGTATTAAAAGTTACAACCATGATCAGAATCAAACAAACAAGTTTAGCCAGTTAAAAATTAATCTAGAAAACACGGCACTCAAGTTTAGCCAGTTAAAAATTAATCCAGAAAACAAAGCACTGTACCGGTAAATAAAAACCATTAGCCTCACAGTCCACATAATTTCCAAGCACCATTTGCACGTCTACACCATAACACTCCTGACTGATACGTGTACCTTCCCACAACCAATTCGAGAGACTATAGCCATTCCAAATCGACCACATAAGAATAATAGTAAATGGAAACGTAATAAAAGGAGAGAGACTACAACCAATGAGAGACTTCTGTGTCATTCCAAACAATAATCTCCCGCCATTGCCTCCACAATAGACATCCATAGCAAGCAAGTCTTCACTGCAAAACGAGTCAAAGGCACAACTTTTCAAATGCCAAATCCTTTCGTACTCATAGTGCATGGTTACAAGAACTCCCACGCAAAAAAAAAAATAGTGAATGAAAAGATAATAGAACCTAAAGTTTCCCTGGAACTACATCCACTGCTTCCAAAATCCGTCCCCCACATATCAACTAGCAAAATAAAAACATTTTCAGATTGAAAAAAAGCAGTAAGGGACTAAGATTGATCAAGATAGCGACTGCCTCCACATCCTATCACAAATAGTGAGAACCCAACCTAAAAGGGGCTGTGATGTTTAGTAAACCCCAATCACAGCACATATTTCAAACTAGTACGTACACTGCTGGTACTTGGACATATCCTAATCAGAAAATCCATAAGACTTCTGACTCTTCTCAGAACTTCTGTCAAAACAACAATCAAGAATTGAGGAAACCATCAAATCAAACGAGATATACGGGATTCTACATATACTTGACATTGCTCCATCAAAAAAGTCTTTTGGTCAAACAATAGAGATTCATTGGATTATCAAGCGAAATTATATGTATAAATATATACCTAGAAAACAAGTAAAACCCATTAGCAGGCTCTCTCTAAACAAGTAAAACCCATTAAGAGGCTCTTGCTAATCAATTTTTCATCAATTTTTTTTCTAGAATAATGAGCTAATTAAATACCTCTTTTTTTTGCCGAATCGCTCTTTTTGATTTTGGAAAAAACATCTTTATCGATATAAGCCCAACAACACTTATCAATAATACTCATCCCACAATTCCATTCATCAAAACATAGCAAACAAATCCTCCTCAAATGTCAGTTTGTGGTGCCCGTGACAAACTCCCACACTGTCGACATACCACCATCAACACAACCAAGATCAGAATCAAACTAACAAGATTAGCAAGGTAAAATTTGAATCAAAAGAGCACAACAAAGTGATGGTAAATAAAACCTTTAGCTTCACATATCACAGAACTTCGACGCACAATTTGCACATCTACATCACACTTCATTGTGCTTGGCTTTATAGGAGATAATAAATTCAATAATTAAAAAACCAACGGAGAAATTCCCATAACAGACTCGATGATCATAATGTTTAGAGATCAAGTACCTTCCTACAACCAATAGAGAGGCTACAACCATTCCAAATCAAGCGCATAAGAAAAGTAGTGAATGGAAACGCAACAAAATGAGATGCACAATCATACACCTTCCCACTATTCAACCATTAAGAGAGACTAGTCGTTCCAAACAAAAATCTACCTCTATTGCGTCCATCACCCAACAGACATCCAAAGTAAGTCTAGTCATCACTGGAGCGTTCATCACCCAACAGACATCCAAAGTAAGTCTAGTCATCACTGAAAACGAGTTAAAGGCTAAAAAATACAAATGCCAATGCCTCTGTACTCATATAGTGCCTGTCACCACTCCACCAAAGTAGACAGAAGAATAACTTCAAAGAAAATAATGAACGCAAAGATAATATAAAACCTAAAGTTTGTCTGGATCTTCATTCAGATGCCCACATATGTATTAGCAAAAGTTTTCAGATTCAACATAATCAGCAAGGGACTAAGATGGAGTAAAATAGTCTGCAACAAGATAGCATCTGGTTCCCACATCTAGTTCCCACATCCTATCACAAATTGTGAGACCCCAACCTGAAGCAAGTAAATAGAACTGTGATCTTGGAGTACCGAAGAGTGCAAATAATATGCAAGAATAAGAATGTGAGTCGTACTAAACTCTCTTTACCACCAAAATCTGACCACATCAATTGATCGCAAACACCATTTACTTCACCCAAATCAATACAAAATCACCAAACCATTTTACAGGATAGTTAATTTCTTCCACAGACGACCACACTTGAGTTCACTGTGAGAACCAAACCAAGCACAAAAAAAATGGTGAAATGAGCTTATCGTAGACCAAAGAAAAGTAAAAACAGAAGATGGCCAGTTCTTCAACAACAAACCCCATTTCAACTGCATAATAGAAACACCTCTGCAGAGAAACAATGGTAGTTGAATGCCAATGTTTGTGATCAAATGCTGACATTTCAAAAGCTAAGAAATTAGGTTATTACGAGTTCAGAGCCATTCTTAACACTTTGTTGTTCAATCCTCACATGCTTAAAAGTCATGCAGTTCGGTAATTCAAAAACCAAGGGAGACGTAATTGCAAATAATTGGCTAACAATACAAGAAACAAATCCAAAATACCAATGCAGAGAAATAATATAGAGAGCAAACTCAGATATTAGGTTCCATGTCGTAAACCGTTCCTAACTAAAGATTTTTGATACGCAATCAACAAAAGAAATCTTAAAGGCTAAGCAGTGTGTGCTGAAAAAGGGATGAATGCAATTGTTTCAACCAACTCTTGGATTTATAAGAAACAAAGTAACCCATTAAGTCCAATAATCTGTCGTCATAGTGTCAATGACCCAACATACATTCACAGTAAGTCTTCTCTACAAAAAAGAATAGAAGATAATCAAATCAAAAGAGTCAAAAGTCTAAACAACACAATGGACTATGACTCTTACTACATAATTGCATAGAAAATAATGAATGTAAAGATAACAAAACCTAAAATTCACAACAAGCACCAAGATTTTTAAATTTTTAAGTGTTCAAATTTTTAAATCCTCAAGCGGCAAATGAAAATAAAGGCAACGTATTATTGATAGTCTGAAATACATTTGAAATACAAGGCAAAATTCATTTGTCAATGCGGCAAACAAAAAACAACAAAATGAAGTTTTGAAATCAAATTGCCCAATGCTCTTAATACTTAGTAAAATGAAATAAAAACTATAAGAAAATTACTTAAATTTTGCTACACCTAAGAAAATAAATAAATAAATCAGCATTATAAAACTAAAGATCAATAATATCTCCTTTCAGTATTCAATTGCATCATTTAAAAGGGTCACAAATTTCACGATAAATCCTGAACTCATGAAATCTAAGATTAGAAATGGGCAAGAGTCAAATAGAAAAAAGAAAAAAAATTGGAAAAAGATGCATATGGGACAATAGAGAAAGAAGCAAGAGATCACTGACAACATAAGAAAGAAAAACCTTAATGGCAATCATACAACAATCATAAAAATTTTATAAAAACTTCTGCAATATCCTTTGTTATGGAAAGGGATTAACACAATCAATTCAATAAACACCCCAATTTGGTAGACAAATAGAATAATTAAAAAAGAAAATTATTTTATCCAAAGTAGTTATCAATTCTAATTCATTATATCATTTCTAGAAGAAAAGTTTTCCAGCTCAACCGAAATTAACAAATTCTCCTCCAAAACACATGTACCGCTACCAGCCCAATTCAAAAAATTGCATAAAATAATGAATAGAAAGGTTTTGAAAAATTATAAAAAGAGTCAAAGATCTCGATTGGAAGAAGTTATCAGGAGAGATGACACCAAAGATCATAGAATTCACACCCATCATTTGCACACCCTGCACCCACTTCAAATCCTAGTTTCCCTGTAAAGCCCAGGAATTCAAGAAACCAAAAATCAGTCTTGGAAGAAGCCTAAGGAATTAGTGGTAAGTAACTCGGCTTAGTAACAAGACATACCATGTCATTCTTGTTCTTACAGACTCTTCACTTTTGCACCTTGGCGATGTCATACCATAACAAAGGTTGGTGTTTAAGGTATTTAATCATACTTGTTGTTGTTATATCGAGTGAAAAACAAAATAACTTGTAATTGACTTAGCCACTAAAATCATTACTCCTTATATTTGTTCTGCAAGATACAAAGGTAGTTACCATAGTTACTCAATCATAGATTAGATAACCGTCTAAAGGATGCATGCAAAAGGAAAGAACCAACTTTGTATAAATTAAATGTGCCCAAATCAAAAGTTCGAAAAAAAATAACATCATTAACTAGAGTAATTGAATGTTTATAAACAAATATTGCACTTTAAGCGTCTAATCACCATAAACAAATAACAAATCAATATAACAAAACTATCTCAGTACATTATATTTTGATGAAGGACATAAATGAATTTATTGAGAACATAAATTTTGTTAAGTATATGAATTTTTTAAAAGAAATATGATTATCATCGATCGTTGTCTTTTTTTGGCGGCCCATATGTGGAAAGAGCAGCTTACATTATCATCCACATGTCCAAACTTGAATAATTGCTAAACTTTTATTTACATTAAAATCAGCAGATGAAGTAAAGAAATTCTGAACATCCAACTTTTCGAAGCACGTAACAACTAACTATTTATAGTATTTGTATTTCTTTATCATATCACACATCTTATTAGTACTATTTGTGTTTGTCAAAGAAATTTTAATCGTCTAAAAGTCATTTATCAACGTCACAACATCATGGAATATTCTCTAAACGAGCAATAAAAAAAGATAAAATAAAACGAAGAAGTTCCACTTTTCAAATCTTCTCTAAAGGGAAAAGTCAATTCAGATATATTTATATTATTGCAAAATATCTAGAAAAAAAAAGGACCAAGGGGTTATTTTCACGACTACACGCAATATAATTGACAAAAATGGTCCAATTCATATTATGAAACATTAATCTAATCGAATAATAGGTATAGGTACGGTAATCAAACCAAAGTTATTTTAAATGTTCATCTGAAAATATCATAAATGGTCCATCTGAAATCTAAATATATTATAAATATCTCATCTAGTTACAAATGGTGCCACCAACCCTAGTAACATCCAAATGAAGTTTCTTCTTTTGTTTTTATTTTTCAACTCCGTGTTTCCTTTTTGTTATGTATATATATATATTTTATATCCATTCCTCCAATTTTGAATTTTCTTCCACCAATGCCTCAAACACACTTATTTTGTGGGCCTTCAATTAATAACATAACAAATAAACAAACCCTCCTTCAAACCAAAACGTTGACGCAAATGAATCATTATTTAATTTGTTCAAAAACAAATCAATCTTACTAACACTTGCCATAAATACCATAAATACTCATAAAAACGGAAAACATAACGTTAATCATTCTTCAAACTAGATTCACTTCTTATTTAATATTTTATCTAATCATTTACTTAAATAATAAATAACCCCGAAACTGCTTTGACTACCAATATTGTTGCTCAATGATTAATTAATTCATTAGTCACTTACGATTATTATGAAATTTTTTTCTCTAAATGTACCAATTACTCTCAAGCACTTGCAATTTTTGTTTCCTTACTTTTAAAAAAAGAATTGTATGAAATTAAACTTTGACCCAATAAATTCGTGGTCTTTGTTCTGTAAGTTGACATTTCTTTTGTATATTTTGGTCATGCCGTACAGCTGCGATTATTATTAAGGATGTTGATCGGTGCGGTTTTGAATATGATGAAATACCATTTATGTTCATATTTCTTTATTTTTATTAAATAGTTTGGTTCACGTGAAATTAGTGAGGTTTAACTTTGATTTATATAAAAAACATTTATAATTTATTTCTTCAAATTTTTATGATTTTCTATTTGCTTTGATTTTCTATTTAAATCTCAGGAAATGTATTATGATGATTTTCTATTTGCTTTGATTAACTTCACCAAAAACATTGACTTATTAATGTGAATATTAAAACATGTAATCTAAGATAAATTTCACTTAAACTGATGTAACGGTAGTTAATTATTAGGAGTTAAATATTCAGTTTAATTATACCATTTAAGAGCTAAAAATCAATTTAATTACCAAACTAGGAAACAAAACAGATAGTTAGTAACGATGAACAGAATCGCAGTTATACAAGTCAAATGAAGATTTTCCAAAGCCACCGCAACGAAGTTTTGTTGGACTCGTTTTATTCAACTCACTCACATGCCATTATCATCATCATCATCCATGCTTGCGTGTAAAAATCAATGTGTGAAGGGACGCAGGAACCACCCCTCTCAGACGCCACGAGATGGCGGTCCGATCAATCCACCGGTTAAGAAAGATCCACGTGGCACGCAGCACCTGACGTATGTTCGTGACTGAAGCGATTGATACCAGCCCCCAAGGCCCAAACAAAATACCATGTCGGAACCCAACCAATGAGAATGTAATAAAAAATAAAAATAAAGATAAAGAAAATAACGAATCTCTCTTTCTCTCTCTCTCTCTCTCTCCCATTTTCTCTCATTATATTCTGTTAAGCTTCTCTTCGTTTTATTTCTGGCATCAATTCCTGTCAATGTGATCTGCGACTGAGACAGAGGCACACGACGACAAGGCCCAACGATCAGTGAGCTACAACATTAAGCTTTCACTTTCACACGTCCAAGCCAACCAGAGCGCACACATAACACAATCCGTTCAATTTTTTTTTCACTCCTTCGCTTCCGCCACCGGATGCCTCGCCGCTGAGCCGGACCGCTGAGTCTCGGAGAGATCTTCGCCTCGGCTGCACGCATTCCTTGCGGCGGTGATGAGAGGGAGCTGCTGCGGTTGGAACCGTCGGACAGAGCAGCGGTTCCGTCTACTCGCGATCTCCACTGTTAAATCAGTCAAGATCAAGCTTCTCCTCTGTTGCTGCGTCGCCCTCACGCTTCTCGCCTTCTCCACAAGCGCTTCTTCTTTTGTCCTATGGAACAACCAAACGCCTCTTTCCCCTCGCTCATCCGATCCCAGGTTCTCATTCTTTCCTTCCTTTCTCTCTTTCTCACTTCATTAATTTATTCCCAAAAATATTTTAATTTCTTAATACGGATAATTCCAAAACTTAAATTAAACGATTAAGATCGCTTCGTTTTTGGCAACGGATTTACTTTTCGGAAAAGTTTGTTTGCATTTCTTGGATTTCCATATTGACTTATCAGATTCCGTTTTATTTGTATTCGTCGTTTTCCTGTTCCTGTATTTGTGGGAAAACAACATACAGAAAGGGATACGAGTGTCTGTAAGTTTTATTTGGTAGGTTAATTTTGGAAAGTGCACAGCAGGGTGAAGCTATCGTCGTTTTGGATGCAAGCTATTCAAATGATTGGTGTTCTTCTGAGGGAATTTATGCAAATTAGAGGGATGAATGGTTTTTTGGGTCTTGGGATCTTAGAAGTTGGTGTTTGGGAAATTTCTTCCTGATGTCACTACTACTGTAAATATCGTTTACACTTTATTCACTACCTGTGTTTTGTTGTCAAGTGATGAAGATATTAGATATGTAACGAATTTGGGTTGATAACCACGTACTTTATGGATTTTTTTTTGTATATTACTAGGTTCATCACCTTTTTTATGAGTTTTTCTAAGTCACCAAACAATCTTGAACTGAAAATCGAGTGAATGGAATAGGATTGCGGTTTGGTGGTTTAGAATTTTTATTATTACCCTAGAACCCAGCTCAGAAGAACTTCAACCTCCTTAATCATATATTCTTTATTAATATGTTCGTGGTATTTGGTCTGGGGACTGATTTTTTCATACTAAATTTTGTTTTCTTAAGACCAACGAGCCTATGTTGTTTGTGATATCATAGACTCATTGTCGTTTAATGTTTTTTTTTCTCACAGGAGAGGGTATTCTATAGTAATGAACACGTGGAAGAGATATGATCTACTAAAGCAGTCCATCAAGCATTATTCATCATGTCCTCGTCTTGAATCAGTACATATTGTGTGGAGTGAACCCAATCCTCCTTCAGATATTCTTTTAAAATTTCTGCACCACGTTGTAAAGTCCAAGCCTAAAGATGGACGGCAAGTGAAATTGAAGTTTGATATCAACACGGAAGACAGCTTGAACAATAGATTTAAAGAAATAAAGGATTTGGAGACAGATGCTGTCTTTTCTATTGATGACGATGTCATATTTCCTTGCTCTTCAGTGGAGTTTGCATTTGACGTTTGGCAAAGTGCGCCTGATACGATGGTTGGATTTGTACCTCGTGTCCATTGGATGGATTCATTGGTATGATTTTCTTTTCTTTTTATTGAATCATTTTCCACTATCCCTGCTAATTTTGGTCGCATAATATGTTTTTGGCCTTTGCTTTTGGAGCTCAAACATGAGAGGAGGTGTATGACTAATTTCGAATGGAGGCGTGGAGCAAGTCAATAATTTCTGTTTTAACTTTCATTCACAACTGCTCTGGTTACTCGTTACATTTACCTTTCAGAATGTTGTTTTGCAAAATATAGAAGGCATACCTTGGTGAAAATATGGTTTAGGGTTTAGAGTGTGAAGATCCATTTCAATTTTAAGAGGGACTTCCCACTCACATTGAAACTGCAGAAAGAGCACATTTTGGATATCTTGTGTAATTTACTTTCAAGTATGAATTCTTATTTTGAACTTTTGAGGCCTGTTATATTTTTCTTAATTAGTATCTGATTTAAAGGGAAAGAAAGCTCAGTTTCTGTCATGGAAGAAGGAATTTCGTCTATTAATCTTCAATTCATCCTTCTAGTCTTTGTTTGATGCATCTTTAAACTTGAAGTGAACCTTATTGATTGCCGTAATGTTTGATCCTTAAACCTCCTTGATTTTAGTTTTCCATTAATTTTCACGAGTTCAGTGCCGGGACTGGAAAAATATGAAAAAATTCTGTGGGTAATGTTTCAAGTTATTCCATTTGCTCGCAGAAAGATAATGACAACAAATTTAGCTATGGTGGATGGTGGTCTGTGTGGTGGACGGGTACATATAGCATGGTGCTCTCCAAGGCAGCGTTCTTTCACAAAAAGTATTTCAACATTTATACAAACGAGATGCCATCATCAATTAAAGAATATGTAACCAAGAACAGGTTTTTCCCTTGATAAATAATTATTCATCACCTTCTTTTTAATCAGATTTGAATCTCTCAACCTTGGTTCCACCTTTTCTTAATCCTTTACTCAATAATTGAATTTATTTACCAGGAATTGTGAAGATATTGCAATGTCTTTTCTTGTTGCAAATGCTACTGGTGCACCTCCCATCTGGGTTAAAGGTAATTGATTCATATCAAACAAATTGTTTGATTTTGAGTGTTTTTTGTTTCTTCTTGTACTGATGAAGACATTTAAGAACTAAACTACTCTACATTCTACAATCATTGCATAGGAATCACATGGATTATTATTTTTTCTATTTTGGTTGCTTAATTCAGAAGTTTCATAACTAGCTCAAAGTGCATAGTGCCCTTGTTTTCCCGCAAATGGTCTTTTCTAGTGATGAACTTGTGTTGTATAGGGATTCATCCCCTACATGACATTAGTGTGATTAAGTTGAGGATGGGGAGCCAATAAATGTTGCATGCATATTTTTACTATGTCAAAAGTGCACAAGAAAACTTTTTTTTGGCATTTTGCTACTAATTAATGCTAGAACTACTAGTAGTATGCTGTGTTCATTTAGAGGTATTTCCTCTTTCCTCTCTTTCTTGCATATGATGGTAACTGATATCTTGTTAGCATACATGAAGAGGTATGTTATTAGCAAAAGAAAACAACATTATTTAAGTCCTTTTTTTTTGTGAAATTAGTTCTCTACTCCGTGTCCCTTGCCTCTATGCCAGTCATATGGTAGACGGTGGATTTACAGTGTATAATGCATACTGCATCCAAATACAGCAAGGTTAACCCAGCTAGAATTGAGATGGAAATTATCTCCAACTTATCAGAACATTTGTTGTTTCAGTTTGGAGCCAAAAAGTTACAGTATGGAATTGTAGTGCCTTCTGTATCAGCGTAATCGAGCTATGCAAGCTTAGCTATGAATTAATCATAGTACTATTTTTTATCTTTAATTTCTCTTGGTGATCACTGAAACAGTTTGACGATTCATTCTTCGTTTGACACTTATTTTCTAAACTCGTGATGGTGCTGTTGTTTTGTGACATATTTTGTATTATTATTATCAAGCCACTGGCCAGTTACACTGCTGTTTACGGGGTTAATAATGTGCACAGTCTTGGGTAGCTGATTGTAAAGTTTAATGCTAATAAATGGTTTTTTTCTGTGAAGTTCATTACGGCTAATACAAAATTGAACAATGCACTCATTATTTTTAAACTACAGTGTTGACATATGGCACCCGTGTATACTATACGAGAATTAACTTGATCGATTTGTTATTTTCTGTAACAGGTAAAATATTTGAGATTGGATCGACTGGAATCAGTAGTTTGGGAGGTCACAGTGAAAGAAGAACAGAGTGCGTCAACAGATTTGCTGCCGTGTATGGGCGGATGCCCTTGATATCTACTTCAGTTAAGGCCGTCGATAGCCGCAATATCTGGTTTTGGTGACGCTGGAATTTTGATTTCTTTTGCGGTTTTTAGAAGTTCCACTTTCGTCTATTAGTTGCTAGTTGAGTTACTCCATTCTCGTTAGTCACACAGATCTGTATTATATTGGATCTTATACACAATTCATGTGTTTTGCCACTAATTGATCAAATTCCTTAGGTTAATTTCTTGTATTATTGTTAAGTAATACAAGGCAGCATCCTGTGGTGCTTTTTTCTCATAATATTAAGAGTTTGATTCTACAACATTATTAAAGCTTATTACAACCAGGTGATGAAGCTCTATCTAAGATACTCATATTACTTAGATAGATCGGGACTAGCTAGGTTCATAGAAGTGATTTTGAATACTGGAAAAATGGGATTCGTGAAAGACCGTAATTAATTAACAATTCCTTATCAAATTATATAACTATTAATTAGTTCCCACAAACGAATACAGAATCACTACAAACAAAAAGTTGAAGTTGTGATGGAGAAATTGTGTGTTCAAGGTCTCAAAGGTAGAAGGTAGAGTTGGCACTTACACTTCCTTCATAAAAGTAATTTACAACAACGGAAAAAAAAAAACGCATTCACAACAATCATTCTACCAAAAAGTACCATCACTCAGCAGCCATGGTGAATCATATGAACAACGTCATAGCTGTAATGAATCATATGAACACTGTCATAGTTGTAAGTTGTCCAATTCTTCTATAGGAAAACTATTAGCATCTTGTCCACCGGTGTTCCAAAGGAAATTGGCGTACTTTGATAAATAGTAACTGTTGCCAGGATCTGCTTCCAATGCTTGCAGATATCTCAGTTCTGCTGCCCAAACATCCTTTCTTATCATCAACAAGAAATCAGCATAGCGACTGAATGCCTCACCCTCTGGTGTTTCGACCAACACCGAACGCTTGTAGTACTCTTCTGCCCTGAAAATCAATTAAAAATGTATTCAAAAAATAATAATAATATAAATCATAAATGGAAATAAAATACCCTGTAGAAAATGATAAAGAGAGAAACTTGAAGATACATTTACATTATCTGTCATGCCTTCGCCCCTGAAAAGTTTACCAATACCAGAGCACTCACTTCTCAAGCAGTACCCTCATTTTTATGTCAATATTGCAAAATGTCACTTCAAGCTATTCTAGACCAAAATAAATCTTCACAAAGACTCAAATGAGTTTACTTAAACCATAAATTAAACACTCTTCTCGGCATAGAGAATAAACAAGCAACAAGATTTGTTTTTCCTCTTATTCTTTTTTTCTTTCTCACTCATGAAAAGGCTAGCTAAAGAATGCAGCATCGTCAAGTACCAAACAGATTTGATCACAAAGTAGAGAACTCACCTATCAATGTCATGAAGAACAAGGAATAGAAAGTGTGCATAGTTAGACAGCAGAAGAGAACAGTGAGGTGTCCGAAGCAGATGCATTTTGTAATAAAGCTCAGTTTTGATATATTCCTCATAATGATCCTCTTCAAGCTCCACGGATACTGGGGCCACAAACTGCTCCCTTGTCTCGTGGTCCAAAACCTCACTCCTCAATTCCTTTTGCAAAATTGCAGCCTCCTCTTGCAAGGAATTCCACAGCATTTCCTCCTCTTCTGACAACTCTTGCTTCACATACTCACCTTGATCATCATCAGTACCGTCTAGTAAACGTTGTACTTTACTCTCGTTGTTGGTCAAGGTTACAGCCTCTGTGATCATGGAAGGAATGATCGCTTTGACAGTGTCTTCATTCATTGAGAATACCAAGAAGTTAGCTAAGAGGACCATCACATCAGCCACGAGAATTGGGGTCTTCCAGAAAACCTGTTGGAAGAGCCAAACAAACGAAGCATCCATTTCTCTCCCAAGCTTGGCCATGACACTTTCCAAGTCTTCACCACACAGAGTCTCCCTTGTTTGCAAGGCCTGGCTTTGAAGCTCATGCATGATAAACATCATAGAGGAGAAGGCCTTTTTCATAGAACAGTTAGTTAATTCAGTGAACTCACCAGCTTCTTTGAGACCCTCCTCTAATTGTAGCTTCTTCTTGATCATCCTAATGGACAAAGGAATTTCCACACTGTTCACTTTCCTCTCAAAGCTGAGTCTCAAAATCTCATCCCTCTCTGGCCAGCTCGGTGGCTCAGGCTGGATTCCCAGAAGAGAAGGCTCCAAAACTTCAGGCTCCATTGTCCTGAACTCCTCAGAGGAACCTCTGCCAGAGACATTTTTGAGTTGTTTGTTTGGGGTAATATCAGAGACAGCACAAGCGATTTCATTACCATTTTCATCACAACAACCAATCTGAACCAGATTCATCATTTCCTCTTGGTGAAAGTCATCGAAAAGTGCAGAGTAAACCGGTTTCCCTCTTTGCACCTTCGATTTCCTTGTCCTATAGACCAACCCACATGGCATAACATTGTTGTTCCTCTCAGTGACGCGCCTCAGTAGCAAAGAAGAAGAAGAAGCTACACGAGGTGTCTTCCATGAATCACAATAATAAGGGGTCCTGAAGTGCCAACATTTCAGATTGGAAGAGACTCTAGAAGCCATGCTCGATTACCAGGTTCTTCCAGGGATCACACAAACAATAATAACAGAAAAACCAAAACACCTAAAAGACAATCATAATTGAATAAACCCAAATAGAATCAATCAAAACCACCCCAAAAAGATTATTGTTTTCTGTATCGACAACACAATCAGATCACAAAAATTTTTGTAAAACTGAGACGGGTAAAAATGAAAACGATCAATAAAAAAGGGTGTGTATGAAATTCAGAGAGGAGGAATTAAGAACGAGAAGAATGAAAGAAATTATGGGAGTTGGAGAATCGAGTGTTGTATATGGAAAACTAACAGAGAAGAAAACAGATGTCAACAGAAGAGGGTACTAAATTTACTGAAAAAGTTTGGAGTTTGATTGATGATGAATGCTGAAGAAAAAAGTGAGGAGTGGATAACACGTGGGGCCTGATTAACGTGGCAAAGAGATAAAGTTTCAAGATATTTTTCTTTGTTTTTAATATTATTTTTCAACGGATTTTGTATGATATTTATTGATTGGTGGATTATGGTCTTTCTGGTTGAATGGTTCGTTTTGTGACCCAAATTGCTATGCGAGTCATACGCAATGGATCACTTTGGGCACCACTAAAAAGTGCTTTTGGATCACCGATTGCTCATGTTTAGCAGATACCCAAGAAAAAGGTTATTTTTTTTTATGTTTTTTAAATTTTCGAACTTTAGTTTTAAATCTCATCAGAGTATGATTATTGATGAGTTATTTTAATTTTATCTAATTTTAAATTCAAATTTTTACTATATACGTAATTAAAAATTTGGTGTAAGAAGTTTTTTCTAATTTGAATAAAATTATTGTTAGAGATATTTTGCAACAAAAACAAATTCTTCACACCGTATCCTTTCTATTAAAGGATCGTGTATGGTGTTTAATCATGTGAAGCCTTTTGATAACGCCAAAACTTAAAATATATATATACACGTTACTTGATGTTGAAACATTTAGTCACTAATTAATTGAGTTGATCAGACATTAAATAATAAAAAACACGTTACTTAAAATTTCATTAAGCAATTTTATTTCATTATATCATTTTAAATTATTTGATAAACTTGTTTTGTTAAATTTAAGAAAATTAATTTTATGATGGAGAAAATGTTTTTTTTAATTTAGGAGTTTTGATAGAAAGGATTTTCTTTTTCAATTACGGAAATCATAAATTCTTAAAATTATTATTCCTTCTAATGGTTGAAAGTCTTTAATCGATCATAAATATTTTTAGAAATATTTATACAAATTTGTTGAGAATCAAATAGTAACATAGTATATTTAAAAGAATTATTATTTATCACATGTTAAGAGAAACCTAATATTTTTACTACAGTAAATATATTTTAAAGTCAGATTCTCACGTCTCTCAACAAAGTAGTTTATGAAATAAACTATGAGGACTAAAGACTATAAGCAAATTTGTTTCTTGTATACGTTAAATATTCTCAATTTATAAATTCCAAAAAATAATTTTGTTTTACCAGCTTAAGCATTTCTAGTCAAAAGTTACAAACAAATCTTTAAAAATACTTGTTTAAGAAATAACATATAACGATTTTTTTATATTAAAAAAAATCTAATAATCAAGTCTCTGGTCACATATTCTAAGAGGAAGATTGTTTTACCAAAAATACCACACTGTCCTAATTGCAGTGGAATAAATATAAAACATGCAGTACTCAAATTCCTCATATAGTTCTATTTTGGTATCACACGCATAGTTGCTTGTTCTACCATCTTTATTATATCCGTAACAGAAAAACCCAAAATAAATGGATATTTAAAAAATGGTTTTGTTCAAAGGATAATGAATGAGAGGTTTGAATACAAAATAAAAACTATTGACCTCCTCTCATTAATTTACTTTCTTCCAACATGTTTTGACCTTTTTTACAGACATTGGAAGAGAATTAATTGCAGACCTATTTTTCGTTTCGATTTTTTTGGGTATCAAATCACGTAATTTTCTGGGTACAAAACAATTTTAACAAAATCATTACTGAGTATTTGGAATAGTCAAATGAAGTTATTTTTTGTAAGAAGTCTTCCAATCAAATTCTATATTATGGTCAAACAAAAGTGAAAATATTTTGTAATATAAGTTAACTCATTGTTTTGTCCACAATGAGCACAAGTTATAATCTCGTTAACCTTCTCATACGATATGTTATACGTATATATATCCATTGATACGTATCATCCAAACAAATAGTTCAAGTCAAAGAGAAGAATTTCCAAGACCTAGCTTTTGCGAAATTGTCCCGTATTAGACCATTATCTGTACCCTCATATTCTTCTGCTTTCTCGCAATTTTTAAAATTAATAACTGTATTTTTATTAAGAAAAAAAGTGATGCTATTTTTCAATTTTATTGACCCAGTAAGGGTGGATAATAGAAACCATGCAGAGTGTGTGAATGGAATCTAAAACAAACACGAACTAATTTGTTGTAATGCATCTATTTGCTCAACCGTAAGGGAACAGCTTACAGCAGAGAAAAGAATATGATTCAAAAAATTGAGAAATAATATTTTACAGACGCATATGTGTTTACAAAATTTAACCTTTTTTTGTTTTTGTTTGTGTGGGTAGGTTTAACTATGAAATGAATTGAATTAATTAACCGATTTAACTACCAAGGAACTACCAAGTTTTGAGTTTGATTGGCGTTATTTTCCCAGTAATAACTGAGGAATGTCTTGGCAGCATCCAAGCTAGGGAAATAGGTGGGTTGAAGGAATATCTGAGTTAACCCATCGGCCTCGGAGCTTCCCATGAGAAGCGACGCAACCTGCTTGTAAGCGAAGAAGAACCTCTTCATCGCCACCTCAATCGCTTGCATACCCTGCAAAACAACAACCTTCTCCAACCCCTTCGTTTTTTCCCGGTACACCTTCATCGCCGCCTCCATCATCCCCGGCCCACCCTTCGGGTCAACCTCCACCTCCAATATCTCCGGCACCTTCTGCCTCAGATCCCTACACACCTTCGCCAACTCCACAACCTCCTTCGACCTAAAGCAAAACGCCTCCGTTTCGCCTTGCCTTCTCATCCCCAATTCCTTCTTCAGCCGGAGAAAATCCTCCGGATCCATCATCTCATGCACGTCCTCAACCTCCGCCAGGAGTTTCCAGATCCGTTCCACAGCGTGGCACTCACTCGCCGCCTTCTCCAACTCTCTCCTCTCCACCGACTCCACCAATCTCTCCACCAACCCCCTCCCCGCACGCGTCCAGCACTCCACGATCTGCTGCGCCGCGTGCACCGTCCCGTTCTCGTAGTTCTCCACGTGATCGTACGGCGTGGTCTCCAGGGATCGGATCTCGGTCGGCCTGCAAACGTCGTCGTAGCGGAGAACCTTTTTTCCCGCGAGGTTGGCCTCTCCCAGACCCAGCGTGTACGTGCACCTCATCATCTCGCATTCCACGGTGGCGAGGATCCTCCTCGCCACGTCCCTGGATCTGTGCCACGTGGCGAGACGCGGGAGCAGGCTCTCCTCGCTGTAGCTTCTTCTCTGAGCCGTGACGAAGTCGTTGACGTCACTCACGGGTGCCGTGCCACGTGTCTCGGGGTTTTGCTCCTCGTCTTCGCAGAGCACGGCAATGATCTGGACCTGAGCCGCGGCGAGGGACTCTAGGCGTCGGGTCCACTCGCGCTTGTTAACGTAGGGCCTCGGGTCTGATAAAACGGTTGCGAGAAAGCGGAAGGTGATTTCGAGGGCGTGTAAGGCGGGCTTTATGATGGGCTCGTTGGGCCAATCGGGGAAGTTGGTGGTGGCCCAGAGGTTTCTTAGGTCGGGGAGGCGAAGGTAGTTGTCGTAGGCAGCACATAGCGGAGACGACGCAGCGGTGATGTCGTTTTGGCGAAGGGGAATTTGCAAAGTGGGGATTGGGATGTTGTTCTCTAAGAGAGAGAGTTTGGGTGAGTTGGAACAAACCATTTTTGTTTGCCAATCTAGATCAACCATGTTTGGAAAGTGATAGATGGATAAGAAGATGTAGTTTTGTGAATTAGAAGAGTTATGGTGAAATTTGAAGAGGAGGAGGAGGAAGATAGAAGTGTATTTATACGGAGATGAGGTTGGAGAGAGAGAGAGAGAGTGGAAATTTGAAGAGAAGAGAGAGAAAGACGTGTGGACCGGGGACAGAGGGCATGCACACACATGAAGAACATGGAATTTGAAAGTCGCAATTGAGTGGAATGATTTTCCTTTTCCAAACGCAAAGCAAATTCTGAAAAATATTTTTTTATAATATAAATAATAGTAAGTAAATAGGTGATGGAGGAAAAAGAGGGGCACATGGAGCTTATCCGTAAGAAAGTGTATAGTAAAAGGACAAGAAAGGAAGTTGAAGAAGGAGAAGAGCGTTTGTTTGGTGGAGTCGTTGAAGTTGGACCTTCTAATTCTAATACTCATACGCGTTCAACTCAACCCCACTGTTTCAATTCTCAAACTCATTTCTGGCTCCTTCTTTCACCAGATGATTCTCCTTTCTGCGTGTTTCTATAGACTCAAACATCATCACAAACTAAAGTCACACAGCTTCAAATGGTTGGAGAGTCAGGTCACAAAATCTCTAATGCTCTCAATTTCTCTAGTTTCCTCTAATTTTTTTTATTTTACCAAAATTTTCATGTACCTGTCCTCATTTTTTCTACACCCTTCCAATACACCAATTAAAAAGTAATCATATTTTCTACTTTTTTAGTTCATTCATCCTAAAACATTTTATATATTTTAATATAAAATTATTATTTTATCGTGTTGGATGCAGGTTGGAAAAAAAGCAGGATAATTATGTATCACCACCTAATTTCAATAAATTCAGATATTCTTGTTTATTTAATAAAATTTTAATAATATATATCCTAGTCTATTAACCGACCATAAATTAACAGTTTTATGTGTACTCTAATTCAACCGACCAATAATTTTGGGTATCTATTTGGAAGGATTTGAAGGGGACATTTAAAATACTAATTTCAAACCTTCTCTACATTTACACAATGAGGTAGATATAGATTTAAATAAAAATATACGAATATAATTTAATCCGGAATTGGTTTAAATTAGTTCCTATTTCTTAATTTCCAATCATTCTTAATCAATTATTTAGGTAATATAATGTTATACAGGTTAAGTAAATTATACCTATTAATTTTTCATTTCTAATTAATTATTTAAATTTTAATTTTTAAATGAATTTTTTAACATTATTTTCACTTTATAAAATAATAGCTTCATAATTAATATTTTTCAATTTTAATTCATACCTTTTCTTAAATTACACCAAAGATATTTTGATAAATAACATAACCTAATTGGTTTTAATTTTTTTGTCATATTAATCAAATCCATTTATCAAATTTTATTATCCCAATTTTCTAATTCATTATTATTAATATCAACTCTTTATTTCACAACACACGACAATAAAATGTGATATTAGAATTTAGACCACATCGTATCCACTTTTTTATTTTCTTCACAAAGAATTTTTTCTTCTATATTTCCCACGAAAACAAATTATTTAATTTTGGTATTTGTTTTCACTTTCACCATTAAAGATTTATCAAGGAAGGCTTTAAGTAGTAATAAGTTAGTGTTTGGGATTAATTCAAACAGAAAAATGTAACTTTATTAGTGCAATGTTAAATAAAAGATTGTACCAACTTTCCTGTTTAAGACTTTTATGCATAAATGTGCCAATTTTTCTCTTTAATTTAATTGAGGCACAGCTGACCTATATTATGTGTAAAGATGGGATAAACAAATGATAATACACTATCATCTTGTAATTTCTTTCTGTATAATTAAATTTCTTGTAATTAAAAAATTAAATACACTAGTTTTTCCCAAACTAGTCAAATTCTAAATATTGAATTACAAGAACAACAACAATTCAAGTGTGTCATTCATTCTAGACCTACATGTACCCTTAGAAGGATGAACCCAAAGGTCACAGCTAATTAATTAGCTTCCAAAATTTACAGGTACAGAATTTCTGATTTCAAAGCTCTGTAACAAAGGGAATGATGTGATAAATGGGATAAAAGTAAGAAGTAAATTCTTTGAAGATTGGTTGAGGCTGTATAAAGAATATTTATAACAATTTTCAGATAAATATTTAAAAAGTTTTGTGTGGTTTGTATAAGATAAGATAAAAAGTGATAAGTAGTATATTTTAAAAAATTATACAATAAAATAAAATAGTTGAAACAATTGTAAGGTACAGAGTAGAGTAAAACAAGAGGAATCTAGTTTCACAATATTCCCCTTTTCTTCCGCCCACCGACTCCTCATCATTCAACAAATAACCTAACAAACAATCCCTTGGAAGTTGGGACAAATAAATAAAACATAATTAATTAAAAATTATGCCATCATTAGTCGGCTAAACAAAATTAGATGTCAACATTTAAAAAAAAAAAACTACCTAAACCCTTCATTCCAACTTTACTTCATTCATTCGTCACAACTTTTTTTTTTTCAATCTTCTTAGGGCCACCGCTGAGTATTCAATTTTATTAATTATTATATTATTTTCTAATCTTCTACTAATTCTAATGTTTTTTCATCTCACCATCGTCCATCGAAGTGTGTGACAATTATAGTTTTAATTATTATTTTTCTTCTGTTTCGCTTTTTGAGAGAAAGATAAGCATAGGTTATGGGTGTGTCCCATTCCCACTGCGTTTTTCTGTAATACAACTCACCAGTGCTTTTGTGCCATCTGTTTGGTCCCATGGAGCGTGCCTTGCACGTGATTTCATCCACGTGTCAGTTACTTTAGAAAAAAAAAAGAATTTTTACATCAATAATTACTAATTGAAAACTCAATATAAGAGTAAAATATCGTAAATTTGTAAAAATATAATAATAAAAGCAGATAAAATGTTATTGGTATTTTTGATGCTTTTATCTTTGTAAACAGTTAAGGATAATGGGAAGTTGGAGATGAACCAAAACATGGGGTGGGTATTTGTTTGACTTAAAAAGTCAATGCTGGCATATGTGTGTGTCCACATAATTTAAACCAAACTAAACAACTAGCTATTGTGGAATAAGTTCATGCATATTTTGAAACTTACCATAAGGTGACTTCTAATTCATAATTATACATATATACCATTATTTTTGTTTCATAATTATCTTTCTACATAGTTTTAGATAAAAATAAAATAAAAATCGTTGTAAGAGTTCTATATAGTTATATATTAAATAATAAGACTTTTTATTAAAAAAATCAAATTATTTATTAACAAACGAACATGTCAACGGTAACAGTTTTTTCTTTTTTTTCAAAATTTGGTTCCGGCTGACTTATTTAAATAAAAAATATTTTAAAAGTCAAAACCTATATATATAGTCTTTTTTTTTTCATTCTTTCTTCTTCTTTTTTTAAATAAGCCTACTTGACTAAACCTTAAAGGGATCATGATGGAGGCCTATAATGGATGAATGGTGTATCTATTTTTCCTAGTAATGATCATTTTTGACGCAGCTACTACCCAATATTTTTGTTATAAAATTGGAAGAAAGAAAAAGTGAATTTTGATTGCAATAGAGAGAGAAAGGGGAACGAAATTAGGGCGTAGAAGTGTAACGTGAAAGGATATTAGGGATGCATGCAAGAGAAGATGAATTGAAAAGACAAGAAGATAGTGGCATGCACTTCTTCCATTCCATTCCATTACCACTTTTTATGGCTATTGGATTCTATGCTGCCAAAAATTCTGCTCACTCTACACACCTTTCCATTCTCATCAACATTTACCCATTTCCCAAAAATAAATAGTTTCTTTTTTAGAGTTTAGAATAATCAAATTCTATGGATTATTAGATCTAATCAAATTATACTGCATAAACTAGTACAAATTATAGTAATTAGTTAGACCTAAACTTATCGAATTTGGATTTTTTGTTAAATTTTTTGTATTATTTTTTTTATTGTGTTTCTATAATACATTGATTACCGTTAATTTTGATGTTTTAAAATATATTAAAAAGATATTTAAAATACAAACACAGTGTATTTTAATGTTCATCTGAGAACAACACCAAAAAAATCAGACTCAAACTTATCTTCCTACATGTTTGATCGACTTTATAAAACAAAACTAGTTGAATATAATATTTTTTATCAAAATAGACCAATATTTACATTATTCATTTTATTTCTTTTCTGAGATTGTGATCACTACTTATATCAAGTACTTAATAAATGATTTTATTTGAGCATAGCCTGCAATAAAAAGAAATAAATAAGAATATTTGTTTGAACTGATCTTTCATGCAAATGTCGTCTACGGATGCATAAGCATAGCATCTCTTATTTTGGTTCAGCAACAATCCTTTTCATATATTCATTTGGGATTGGATAACCCAAGCGTTGAGTTTTGAACTTTGAACCCTAAGAGTCGTTTCTTTTCAATTTTCTAATTTTGTTTTTAGCACTAACTTTTACATGACGCGTGCCTTGACAAAGATAAGATATTATTTACCACAAAAAATACTTTGGTATTTAATTAAAAATAGCATCATTTAAGTAATAGTTAGAAGAGTATACAATTTGTTTGGTGTAAATTAAACTTTTTAAAAGTATTCAAACTTGTCACTTGTCAGCAGCCGTTGGCAACTTCAAAAGGGAAGATATTTAGGGTTTTGATTATTGAAAAACATATATATTATTTAATGACAATAATCTTTTGGAGAAAATTCAAGTGGGTGAATGGACTGTGTCCAAAGCCCATATATGGAGACTTCTAGAGAGAGTTGTTAATGACGTAAACGTCACTGTCATTTTTAGAGCTTAAGTTGTTTTTACACAAATTTCTGATATTAATAACTTTTGTCATATACTAGGGAGATAAATGATAGAGAAATTAAAAAAAATTGCAGTTGAAGCATTTTTCTTTAGAACAATACCTAAATATGGTACCAAAGAGAACTTAACATTGTTCCCCTGTTAGAATTGAAGTGCAACCAATCTCTTATTTATAGTGCTCCTTTTACTTGGAAAAAAAAAAGGAAGGATAATGAGAATAAATGGTTGATTTTTAATTTTTTTGGGGTGACATGAAGGAGCAAGGGAAATAAATAAAATACGTGGAGTGATGATAGGTCTAATTATGATTATTATATGAAAATATTTTTATCTAATATGACATATTAAGGTTAAGGAAATTATGTGGTGTTAGACATAATTTTTATTAGGTGTTTAAGCTCATTTTTGAGATATCACCTAATCAATCCCCCACCTAATTGGTCTCCACCTAATCGATTTTCTGCTAATAAATATAATAAATCTAAATAATAAAGAAAATATATTCATATCAAAATAATCTTTTAAATAAAGGTAAGAATGAAAAAATAAATTGAACGCTTTAGTTCATAAGTATCCATTCTTCTCTATTAGAAGAATTTGCAATTTTTCTCATTTTGTAAAAAAAATAGAAAATAATTTGTAATAATTAAAGTAAAATATTTTTATTTGTTGAATAAATATATGATTAAAATGTTTTATTAGAGGCGGTAAAGTGGGTCAACCTGACTCGTTTTGACCCGACATGTCAATGGCCTGTAAAAAATGAGTCAGGACCAAACTGGTCCATCAAATAGAAACGGACCAATAATGATAACCTGTCCCGTACAAGACGAGCTAATGAACCAGACCGAGCTGGTCCGTCATTTTTTTATTTAAATTTTTTAATTTGTTTTCAAATTTTTTTTATTTTTAAATTTCTTTTATATACCATAAGTGATTTAAATTACAATATTTTTATTTTTATTTTAATTTTTTAAAAAGTGAACCAATTGGCTAAGACTGGTTGACCCATATTTTGGTCCATCAAATTGATAGGTTGGGTCAGAATGAATTGATGGGTTGAAATCTTCAACCCGACACGTCTCTTTTAACTCAAGCTTATAGACTGACTCATTGAACTGACCCATTTTAACACTCCTATTATTTATTAATATATATATATATATATATATATATATATATATATATATATATATATATATATATATATATATAT
>Ga0209589_1002383_pt1 | contig 32521 bp, 13 predicted proteins | sample CowpeawhiteBW_FD_187525 | JGI IMG/M metagenome (GOLD analysis project Ga0209589, IMG submission 187525) | Root nodule microbial communities of legume samples collected from California USA - Cow pea white BW (SPAdes) (version 2) | ecosystem: Host-associated > Plants > Roots > Nodule | place: USA...
TTTTTTTTTTTTTTTTGTTAAAAGGGGAAAAAAAGGTTATGCATACCTATGTAAAAATGATTTGTTTTTACAATAATTATCTTTAAAATTATATTTACGTTTCTTATCGATTGATGATATAAAAATTTTTAATTATTAAGCCTCGAAACTATTTTCTTTTTAGTTTGACTGCAAAATAGCATACTCTTGTTTGAGTAGAAAATATTCACAGAAATACTAATAATGACCCTTTTTTTATTAAATTGACAAACAAAACAGCACATCTGTAATATAATAAAAAAAATATGGAAATTATGTGGCAATTAAACCAAAATTTCGTGAAATTAGACCACGGAGAAAAAAAAAATTCAAATCTATTTCTATTAATGAGACTAACTAGTCTATTTTGTAGGATTTGTATTCCAAAAAAAGCTTTGTTTTGTATATAGAAATGTGAACGAATTAACTGTTTGTTGATTTGAAATTGTTTTTAAAATTTACTTCTCGAGTCTTCAATTATTTCTTTTTATCCTTTTGATACTGTGTAAGCTTTTGCTTTTGTATGATTGATTGAGTTTATTTAATTATTATTTACTCTTTTAATATGTCTACTATTTTTACATTAATTATTTATTTTTAACTTTTTAAACATTTTTCAACATTAATTTTATATTTAATTTTAATCAAATAAAAGTACCAACATTTTTCATCACAATTTTTTTGTATAATAAATATTGTTCCGCTTTGTTTAATCAAATCCTACAGTTAGTTTCCCAAAAATTGTTTATGAATGCCAAGTTTTTAAATTCGAAACACAAAATTATAAAAGAGACAAGTTCCCCACTTTTTCTTTTTCTACGTTCCAATATTTATGTTAGAGATCATGAATATAATATCCCTAAATTTTATTTATATACATCATAAAAAGATTATTAAATAATAATTAACTAATTACTAACTATTTGTTGATTCTAAATTTCTAATTCTTAATTAATGACTAATTTAGAATTAATAACAATAATGTAAATGTAATTAAAGTTATTGATCAATTTATATTTTAATTCAAAAATCAATTATAACTTTTAATTAATAATAAAGACTATTTTAGATACCAACAATTTTTAATTTATAAAATAATTTACAACTCAATGAATATAATGATTAATTATTTTTTATGTTTAATTTAGTTGTTATTTAATGATATTTTTTGTAAAAATAATATTTAAATGTTTTCAATAAAATTCACTTTTACTCACAAATTGTAGTTTAGACGGTCAACAACATAAAAAAATAAAAAGAAAAATAAAAATAACTTATAAAATAATGATAATAATAATAATTTTAATTAAGTTTTAAGTAATTCATACATTTTAATGTCTATAATTGAGTCTTTATTAAAAAAATTATCTATATACTCAATTTCTTTTATACTTTTCATTTCATTTTTGTTATTTAATTTATTCGTTAATTGGTTATTTGTCTCACCATTTTAGTTACTTGTATACACATTAAAAAGTGTAAGGTTTTTAAATTAATATAAAATGATATTGTCAAAAAGTAACACATGACTTGTAATGGAGAAGAAGCTATCATCATTGTAAGTAAAAACTCAATTAATCTTTTAATATACAATAAATTGAAAAAGAAAAATAGAGATTCTTAGAAATACTATAATTTAAGAAGAATTTAATTCTTAATTAATGATAATATATAATAAGTAAAAAGCCAAATTGGTTTTCAAAAAAAAAAAAAAATGAAGATGTAATTAAATTCCAGTGTCTTATCAATGACCCGTTTGAATTATGAAAGTGTCAACCATAATCCGGTTAGTCAGTTACTCTTCTCATTCATTCATTCATTCATTTATGCACTTTCTCTCTTCGGCTGCCATTAATATAAATACTGAGAAGTAGCGAACCGTTTTCCATTCATTTTTCTCAAACTCAACCCTCACAACAAAACACAACACCCTTTGAAGAATCTGATGCACTCCTTATAGCACCATACTTTAACACAAAATTTCTAGTTTATAGATACACAGTGGAGGCTCAACCAAACAACATTTCTTGGATTCTTCAACCATGGCAGATGATCAATTTCAGGCAAGTGGAAACTGGTGGGACACAGCAAGAAACGTGAGGTATGAAAGCGGAGCGTCACAGTCATCTTCCTCTGCCATCACCAACATAAACAACTTTGCTTGGCAAGCTTCAGATATGGCGGACATGAAGCCAAGGTCTTCCATGGATTCTTCTTCTGTGGTTTTTCATGACTCACAGAATAAGCTTCAACCCCCAGATTCTACAACTTCCACTGACCCCAACTTGCATATGATGGGTCTGGGCCTGTCATCCCAAGCCATGGATTGGAATCAAGCATCTTTGTTGTAAGTGCATGCAATCTGTGTAAAGTGGAACCCAACCAAACCAACCCACTAAAAAAGAACACATTTTCGTCGCTTTTGTTATATATTTATAACTTTGGAAACTAATATCTTTAAAAATCAGATTTTTAACTGAGTCAAATAACATGGTGTGTGATCTATGTAGCAGGTATCAGAAAAGGCTTTTATTCTTGTTATTTTCAGCATGATATAGAGAATAGAGTAAATGGTTTATCAATCTTCAAGGGATATTTATGTTGTGACTTTGTTGTTGTTGTTGTTGTTGTGTTTGTTCGATGGTGATAGACGAGGGGAGAAGGGTACAGAGAATAGTTTCAGATCGATGTTGCAAGAGAACTTGAGCTCATCAAGAACAAATTTTCAGCAAGAGACTGGGGTGGAGTTGTCTCAGCAAGTTCAGTGGAGGTCAGAGAAGATGTTCTCTGCAGAATCTTCAAGCAATGAGTTCAAGCAAGTGAATAGGGGTTTCTCGTTGGATCAAAGCAAGTTTAGTCCACAATATAGTTCTGGGGACAGCACAGTGACAAGCCAAGGGTTACCCTCTTCTAACTTTCAGATGGATTCCTCAGCCTTATATGGGACCCCTTCAATATTGCAAGGACTATTGGGACCTGATCACAATAACCAACAACAACCTTCTTCCTTTGAGAACCGCTCCATGAGTTTCCCATACCCAACAACATATGGATTAAACTCTAATAATGAGTTAATCCCTTCCTGGTCCAAAGTTCCTCAATTTTTGAGAGGTTCACCTCCAAAACAACCACCCAATAACCAGCTCCATTTCACTAACAACGCACCCTTTTGGAACGCTTCTGAGGCTGCAAACTTCAAAGATGTTCGCTCCAGCTTCTTCCCTTCATTGCAACCCCCCTTCTCTACGCCAAATTTTGAAGTACAGTCAAAGGTATATACTATTGCTATTACTACTACTACAAAACATGAGCACATAGTTTAGAAATATGATGTGTATTAGATATGGTATTAGGGTTTAATTGAAGTACTGCATTGGATGTTGTGTAAAGTAAAGTTTAGATTTAATTGATAGAGGCATGGTTTTAATTTGCAGAATATATCTGAAGTTAGGGAGTCTGGTAATGTGGGAAAGAAAAGTGGGAATGAGCCAGCACCCAAAAGGACCCGTAACGAAACACCATCTCCTATGCCAGCTTTTAAGGTACAATAAGTGCAACTAACCTTTTAACAAGAAGGGAAAAAGCTTTAAACTTTTTATCTTTATCTTTATTTCTTTCCTTTGAATCCATAAACATGGATGTGAACCTGTAATTCTACTTTCTTGCCTCTTAGGTGAGAAAAGAGAAGATGGGGGACAGAATCACTGCACTCCAACAATTGGTGTCGCCTTTCGGAAAGGTGGGCTTCCAATAAAATTTATTAAGTTATGATCATTTCATTTGTGAATTTATATGTGATATATAATAAGTGCGGATAAGGAAAATAAATAAATGATCATAGCAGTTTTGATAATGCTGCTGCTTTATTATTATAGATTATAGATAAAAGATTAAAACTCTGTTGTATATTGTGTCAGACTGATACAGCCTCAGTGCTCTCTGAAGCCATTGAATACATCAAATTCCTCCACGAACAGGTCACTGTAAGTCCCATAACCCATTAAGATATTCCTATTAAAAAACTAGAAATAGTGGCAAGATTTTCATCTTCTAGCTACGTTTTTTCGTTTTTCTTTTTCTGCAGGCCTTAAGTACACCGTATATGAAAAGTGGAGCTCCAATACAGATTCAACAGGTACCATACGTACGTTCATAAAGATACTGCAATTAAGTCTCTTATTTCTTTCTATGAATCTCTAAATGAATATAGTGATAGCTAGTTCTAAATTTCACTTTAGTTAGAATCCTGATATTTTTAACGTCGTTGTTATAGTTTTTCTTCACTCCATTAAGCATTAAAAAGTTTCTCAGTTTGCATGAACTTTGTTTAACAGAAGGTAAACTATTTGTATAACTATTATACTAAATATATAGTGTAAGTATATCAAATTTCTATACAAACAAAGTTATTTAGTTAAACTGTTAATCGAATAATTATAAACATACATATACTTTATCTTTCTTTTCATTATGCATTTGATCTTTACATCTTTCTCCTCTTTTCTTATCTCATATCTATTATGTTTTTCTTCTTTTTTGTTCTTACATGTCTTATATCCATTGTAATGTTGAATCATTGTTATATCATGTGTTTTTGCACAATGCACTCATTGTACAAGACTTTTTTTTGTCTCTCTTCTCTTCAAAAAGAGGGTAAAAAGAAGAAAAAAATGTGAAATAAGCATTACTCTAATAGGAAGGAAAAGGAAAGAGATAGGAAAGGGCGAGTAAGATGGAGATAAGAAAAAAAAAGATGCAGATTTGATTCTGAGGCACTGATGCTGATAACCTTTTTCCAAATTTGGCAAATTATAATGCAATTTTTTGGCTTTTGATGCAGAATTCTGGTAAATGTAAGGAAACTGAGGGACCAAAGCAGGATCTAAGAAGCCGAGGGCTATGCTTGGTGCCTGTTTCGAGCACATTCCCAGTAACTCATGAAACCACAGTGGATTTTTGGACACCAACATTCGGAGGAGCTTCGAGATAGCAATAATAATAAGGGTAAAATGTGTTTTAACTCTGAAATTTTTTGGTGAAAAGTTGTTTTAGTGGATGTTTTTTAAAGAATGATGATTGTGGTCTTTGTGGTTTTATAATTGATGAATTTCATCTTGTTTGTGAAACCTGAGGGATGAAATTCAGCAATTATAAAAGTTAGAAGGACCAAGAGTTTGGAATGAAATTAAAGAAGTTAAAACACATTTTGCCCTAATAATTATAATAATATAGATGGATGGAGAATTGGGACACGGAAGCAATATCCTGCAAGTAGGTAGCTAGGACATGCATGTACCTTGTCACACACCTGGCCAAGTTGGGAATGATATGATGAAAGAAAAGAGAAACAAGAAAGAGGACACGGAAGGCCACATAAATATGTAAAGGTAGTTAGTTCTGGTGGAGAGTGGAAAAGATGTATAAAAAAGAGACGAGGGAAAATGTGTTTGAAAGAGAAAGAAAGGGAAATGACCCTTCAAAAGATAGCCATTGTTGGACCAACTACATTCAGAATTATGCAGTGTTTGGGAAAATATTGGGACCATTGGGAGCAGAATAAGTTGTTGTAATAATTGCAGAATTGTGCTTAGAATAGTGGGATTAATTAAGCATGACAAAAAAAATGCTGAATATACAGAACAAAGTTCTTACTTCCAAGACTAAACAAGAGGGAGAGAAAAATTGTTGTTGTTATAGCAGAGAGATGATGATAAAGGAGCTTTATTATTTGTTGTTGCTATATTGTGAATAGAGCTGGCACTACCTACCTTTAACTCAAGAGAAAAAGGAATTTAATTGAGAGAATCATTGGAGTATAGAACACAAGAGTGAGTGAAGGGATGCGTCATTTGATTGGAAACCTCACTTTTTATTTGTTTATGTCTTTGGAATAAGTAAGTGGAAGTCAGAAGCTGGCCCACACCCCCCCCTTTTAGGGTTTTTTAATTTTTTTCAAATCAAATGTTTTTATTTTTCACAAAGATTAATTAGATATTTATGTGTTGAAGATGCTTTTTCACATGCTTTTGTGCTTTATACCGAATGGCCACATACATGGCCTTCCATTGGAAGTATGTGTACAAAGAAGACCAAATTCATAAATATTTATATCCTCTTCGGACTTCTGGATTAGGACTCATAGCTCCTCTCATTTGTGCCTGTCATTATCTACTTCTTCTTTCTACCAAAAATCAACACCACCCCCCAAAATTTCAAAATCAATATTTATGTGTACCTTAGGTTTAAAGAGAAAGGACATTTTCTACTTAGAATCACCCCTAAAGCTTCGCTCGTTAGGGCCTGTTCGTTCTATTTTATAATCAATTCTTTTCATTACCTACACTTCCTAATATAAAACCTATATCTAAAATGAATTTAAACACACATATTCCACACTCTAATTAATCTTAATTATTCAAATCAATCATCTCTAACTTTCAACCAAAACAGGAGCTTAGTTTAGCTGATCTGTCATAATATTGTTTGTCCACTGCACTTTTTTACTCATAAATTTAATCTACAGATAACCAAGTGTTATTCTTCCTTTTCTTGTATTATATTTAGGAAAACAATGACAAAATAGCAGAAAAAGAGAATATGATACCATTGTCTTGAGATTTAAAATCTGCATGATTGGTATATCTTTAAACCCAGCAACTTTTTTTAGGGTTCTGCAGCTATTGGCCACAGATATTTCAAATGGTACCCTTCTGATTAGAACTACTTAACTAAATAATCTTACTTTCTACCTTCTCATAGAACATGCAAAGAAGGAGCATCATAGCATTTTAATCTTTGTCATAGTAAACTAATTAAGTTGATTAATATTAGCCTATGCAACTCCACACAACATTTTTTATAAGCCTTAATTACTTTCAACAAAATCTGTCTCCATTATGCGATTCATTTGCTTCTTCTTTGGCTGTATAGTATTCCAATGAAGGAATAACAGAAATAATTTTTTAGCAGTATATTATTTTGCACCTTTTTTTGCTTTAACGGAAAAGAAAATTCGTTTAATTGTTTATAATAGTATATGTCGCATAATTCTGTAACATGATTGATAATCAACGAAAGTCATTGATACCAAAGTTTGTGTATAGATAGATACAAAGGGAAGGAATATAATCATCAAATTATTTTAGCGTATGTATGTATATATCAACAACTGTCTAAGGATTCCACAATTTTATGAAAATGATTACGTTGGTTTTGAAAATTGTAGAAGCAAAGAAGAGAATGTGCTTAATTATGTGTAACATATTGCATGATTAGAGTGCATAATATGACATGAGTTGTGTAAGATTCCATTCCAAGTTTATTTTCTGCGCGTCATGTGTAAATGTCAGGTTTGTTCATCATGCTTGAAAACGACCGTGTCATCGGAATCCAAAAAAAATGAAGTTGCTGCTGAAATTCATGAGTGTGGCTAGGTTAGCTAGTTGAGAAAAGATATGAGGGCAGACACTTTTTGTCATGAAATGATGGAACAAGATGCTGCAAAGCCAGAATTAGAAACCCCTTGATGCATACTAATGATATAGCAAGGGAAAAAGAAAATTAGAGCAAACTGGACCAAAACTGAAACACCAAAATTATCTCACGTCACACTGGATTTCATTCACAACAAAGAGAAAGGACCACATCAATGTTCTTCTTTCGTTAGAATATTTTTTTTTCCTGTGTAGCATGATACTAACACGACATTTAACACGATATGGATATGGACTTTTTGATACGTATAATTCTCAAAATGTAGGATACGTATTAGATTATCATGAATTATTTAAATTAACAATCTAAGATTCATGTACTCAAAATCATATATAGTCTAAATATTCGTGATTATATAAGTTTTGTTCTTTATTTTATCAAAAAATTATATCATAAATTTGAGTTTTTAAAAAATCCTTGCATCTGTCTTTGTTAACATAATGTTGAAACGATGACAAAATTATGTTAGAAACAAAAGAATATCTTTTGAATTGAACACTTTATCTATACATGTCCATAAAAGACGGATCCCAGCTTCATAGATTCTTTCAATACATTACTCATAATTATTTTTTTTTCTGTATTAATCACCTATTTTATATATTTATTTCAATCTAATGCATAACTACTATTTTTATTTTGTGGTAAAGGAACTAAGAAATCAATGAAAATGGAACTGAGAATTAGTGGGGGATGGGATAAGATGCCAATTTAAACGTCGTAATCTCATCAAATCGCTTTCAACAAAGAATTTAAGATGGCTAATTTATCTTTAGTGTAACCCAAACCGACAAGATATTTATTATAATGTACTATACTCTGGCATAAAGATATATCAAACGAACAAAAAGAACTTTTTTAACGCGAATTTGAGAAAAATATATATCGAGGTGTAATTGTTTGCTTTGAATTGGTAACTTTGGTATTACCCATACACACTGCTACTTTTCTGATCTCTTGGCATGAACAAATTGTTTGTTGTGGCCATAGATTCATATTAATTTTTTCACGGATACTTAATCATTTACAAGAGAATAATAAAGCCGATTTTGAACTCAAACTTGTTGCAATATTTATGTGCTTAATGGGGTAATACAAAAGATGGGAACAAATATTGTTTAGCCTAACACGAAAGAACAAGACTGAAAGACAGACAAACTTTCATCATTCAACAAATTCCAACATCCACTGCAACATGCAACATGCAACACGCATACAAAGCATTTCCTTTACGATAATGTAAAGAAACAAAAAATTACTTGCAAGCACAGAAAAATAAAGCTCAATATATTCCAAGACTAAAAAATGGGTGATGATTTTCAAGCAATACTTTGGTATGGTTTAACAATAGTGGTAGTATGTCTATATATGAAGGCATTATTAAGCAGCTTGCTTGAGCTTCTTTGTGATGGCTGCAATGTACTTCCCTTGATGAAATGCTTGCTCCAACTCAAGCTCAGTTGGCTGTCGTGATCCGTCACCGGCGTAAGTTCCGGCACCATATGGACTTCCACCTTTCACTTTCTCCATCTCAAACATGCCAGCACCGAACGTGTAACCGATTGGAACGAATATCATTCCATGATGAACCAGCTGAGTGATAGCAGTGAGCCTGTCATGGATTCAACAAACTTCAACATGTTAGTATTTGATTCATCTTGATAATGGAGTAAGAAACCAAGGATAAGAGGGTGCATACGCTGTGGTCTCTTGGCCACCACCTTGAGAACCGGTGCTGTAGAAGATTCCAGCAGGTTTTCCTGCAAGCTGTTGAGTTCTCCATAAACCTCCAGTAGCATCTAGAAAGGCTTTAAACTGAGCAGCCATCATTCCAAACCTTGTTGGGAAGCCGAACACGAAGCCGTCAGCTTCAGAGAGATCATTTGGTGTAATGATTGGTACATCGCTCTTGGGTGGTGCACTCATCTTACCAAGCACCTCCTTGGGCAGTGTCTCAGGTACCTGTTCATAGTTTCACCAAGACAGAAGTTCTATTAAAACATCTTTTTTTTTCATCTTCACTGACAGAAAAAAAAAATCATCAAGAATGAATTTTGGAGCAGAGTTTTGTTCCAAGACACTGCAGCCTACACAAAAGTTAATCACACAATAACTATTTGCAAACTGAAGGAATCAGAGATCATCCTGCTATCTTGAAACAACATTGGAGACATAGAACTAGAAGAGACGATTGATAAAGATAAATTATCTGAAAGTACATGGAAATCGGAGTATATGGTGACAGTGGAAGAATTTAGCCAACAGAAAGTTTGAAGCTACCCACGATCCTGTTTAGACAAACTTATTCATATGCACTAGTAGGAAAAACTGATTTTAACTTCTATAGCTTTTACTTATAAGATAAACATATTTTTATACAAATGTTTGAGAAGAAGTTTATTCAAAAACAAGTTCTTATTTTCTTCATGTAGCAGTTCAAAGGCAAGCACAATAACGTTGAATTGAAAACCAATAATATCAAAATAACAGAGCAATAGATAGCTGATAAATAAGTTTTTTTTTTTTTTTTTTTTTAATTTCTTCATGCACTGATTTGTTCCACAGAAGAACGAGCCTTAACTCTGGAACTGATGTTGCTCACCATTTGTAATTTCATGCTATGAAGGTGAAACTAACAATGCGATAGGTCATTTACTTTTACTGCATTTATTTACACTAAAGAGGAATGAGCCTCAGCTCTGGAGCTGATTGTTGCTCCCGATCTGTAATTTCAAGTCATGACACAATGGAATGCACAGGAAATGTAAATTATGGAACATAAAGACATGCCTGCCATAATTTTGCTTCAACACCTTCCACAGAAGAAGCCCCTTTCTTTATTTCTTCTGCTAGTTTCTCGACATGTCCATACATGGAATAATACCTATCAAAGCAAGACAACTATATTGTAATTAAAGCTACCAGAAACATGTTCAGTAATTCAATTCATTAATGAAATAGAATTCTTGTGGACAATAAAAAAGAAAGGAACTGCGAATCAACATAACATGTGGCAGGGAGCATGAGCAAAGGGTTATAATGACCAATATAATATAACATTTACATAAAAACAAGACTGCATAAGATTAAAGAAAATATTGCTATATTTCCAATCATTTTAGATGGATCTTATGCAAGAATAAATAGTGCAGTCGTCAACATCCAAACACCCAATTCCTCAATTACTAGTACAAATTCCAAACGTAATCTAAGAATTCCAATTTTCACCAACAATCAAACACTTGAATGTTGGTTCTCTAGAAAATACAGCCAACTTGTGTTTGTTTATTAACATGGAAACATAAACCTCATATCCTTAGTGACCCAGTAGTCAAGCTTGATTCAGTTTAGAAACTGTCGCAATGAAAGTTACTTATTATAATGGCTTGCATTGTTGCACATGCAACAGGAACTTGTGACATGATTTGCACTCATGCCTGTGGAAATTGAATTCAAAAACGTAACTAGGAAGGTCACTCAGAAATTATCAAACGTAGAAAAGACAAGAGGACCTTCAATGAAAACATCATGATGAACCAACTCATGGGTAAAAAGTCCAACCATGAGAACCAGAACATCATGACAACACTTCTTTAGAAGTTAGAACAGGGTCCAAATGATTGTGTAGCAGAGAGAAAATTATGATCCTACTCAACATTTAAAACATTAGAGAATCGCAATGCACTATAGACAGGCTATTAAACACTAACCAGTACATATTCTTGCAAATATTGGAATCGCTTGATCTGAAAATCAATTGCTTCTTAGTTTCCTTTTGTAATTTCCATTTCCTTCATTTTAAATTAAGTGCCAATTTCACCAGTTGGCATAAACAAATATTTAGAAGTTCAAAACCTTGGAATATCAATATACTGTTTTATACTATCAATCCTTTCCCCACCTTTGATAGCAACTATTACCAAAAAGATAACTGAATACAAATAATCTCAGAGAAAAACTTACAGAGAGCAATAGAAAAGCCAATTTATTATGTGATTTTTTCATCTCATAGATATATTTATTTTTCTAATGAACATAGCAGCTAGATGGATGACAAAACAAACAGAGCCAAAAGCACACCTTTTGTATATTTCTGTAGATGTAGATGTTGGGTATTTGAACAGGCATTTGCATGTATTGCTTTAGTATTGTGACACCAATTAACTATTGGTTTATTCTTAAGAATTTCAATGAGAGATCTCAAAGGCCATACTGATCAATTATTCACTTTGATTCATTCTCTCAATTTTACAAGTTGCCTACACATGAAAATAACAGATTTCATACTGCCTTCAAATTAGAAAATTTGAGATGTTCAGTGTTCACACATATTGCCAAACTGTATGAACCAAATCTTGTCTGATGTGATTTTAATTGAGTATCACAAGAGAAAGATTAAATCATCATCAACAAAAGCTCTCTATTGCTTGCACGATAAATTAAAAATAATATACAAAAAATGAAAATTTTTCCCTAACAGAAATTGGTATGAGTGCTTCTACTGATTGCCATTCTTCATCATACTAAAGAACAGAAATATTTACAATACTTCAGCCCAACCATACTTCCAAGAGCGAAGAAATGTTGATTTTAATGCAAATCATCAATTCTTCAATACTAGTCTAACTCAAAACAACATAATTTTATGTTCTTATCTTTAAGGGTGATCAGCACAGTAAACCCAAAAGAAATGAACAACGTCGCTGCGTTGCAAAATTACATAATGGGGGAGTCTATAAACATCTTACTTCCATTACTCAACATTTTTTTATCAGTAAAATTCAAATACATAATCAGATAAATGAAACCAAGGAAAAATGTTTTTTCTGCACAGTATGATTCTGATTACCACCAAACCAAATGCAGAACAATTCATAGAACAAAATCACCAAGAAAACAAACTCACAAAAGGGATTCTGTGACACCAACACCATTCTGCCAACAACCCCAAAACTAAGCGATCAAACCAATTCCCATCACATGGCGCATAGACCACGCTAAAAAGAACAATGCATCAGATCGAAGAAAGCGGCGACACCCCCAGATCTTCAATGGGCATTCAAAAGGCCCAAAATTCAAGAAACCGTTGGAGAGGTGGAGAAAACCCAGAAAACGAAATCTCATCTTGATCATCATAAATGCCGAAACAAGGGACCAAAAAAAGAAAGAAGGTAAAAAGGAAAAACAACACTAACGACAACGACAGTACGAACTCAGAAATTAACGAAGAAGATAAAGAAAGCTTAAGATAAAATAAAAAAACCGTTATGTTAAAAGAAAAGGGTGTAAAGAAGCATACACAATATAAACTTTGACAGCCATTGAAGTCCAGCAAGGTCTCCGAGTGTCTTTCTCTGTGGGTAGTTTTGTTACCTAAACAAGAGCACTAAAGTTGACGATAGAAAATGGGAAGGAAGCACTATATATAAATATTATATATATATATATTTATGATAATATGATGTGTACTTGCACATTGGATTGATTAGTCTGGCAGCATAATAATACGTTTTAATTAGTGGGTAATTTTGTTGATTTGCTTTATGGCTTTGCCTTTTCGAACGTTTGGTAGGTGAAACGACACCGTTGTCTACAACATGATTAATGATGATAGGGTGGTGTCACGCACATCATCATCATGGTTTTCGTGAACTAATGCAGTTCCTCTAGAAGCTGTCAATTTTTTCAACTTTTATTACGTCATTTGTCATAAAGAAAACAAAATAACCTTTATGTAGTAATTTATTTTATCTTTTTATCCCACTTCTCACTCTACTTTTTTATTTTTATTTTCTAAATTACAATACTATATATCAGTGACAGTGAATCATATAAGATTATTACGATAAAGAAAAAAAGTTTTTTTGATTCAAAATTACACACTCTAATTAAGTTTCTTATCTGTGTCTAAATAAATATACATAACGAATTGATAAGAAGTAAGCGTTGTAAAAAATAAAGAACTCGTTTTTGTTAGGTTTGAAAAGGAATTTAAGAGAGCAAATAGATTTTCTTAGAAATAATGATTGGAAAGGTGTGTTAAGCATAGGGTTAATGATGTGATTTTTGAATGGCATTTGAATTAAGAAAAAGAATGAGTGAAGTGGGGTAATTGAGAAAGGTGGGGTTGGTGAGATGAAAGGCGTTGAATTGGTTTGGTTGGTCTAATGACATAAGACATGGTCATGGGTTGAGTTGTGATTGGGTCCACCAAGACCATCATTTCAATTCTGATCAAAACAAATTTAAGTGTTCATAGAATTTGCAGCAATTGCTGAATGAGGTTTATGGACTTTGACTTTCCTTTGATTTTGTGTTTCGATTCGACAAAAGGAATTAGATCACACACCGCACACTTTGCTCACCTAAAATCATTAGTAAATATTCTGGGAACCTATCTCATTTTTAGTGTATAGATTCATTCTCATAAAATTTTGTATTTGAGTTCGATTATAATTTCACTCCGAGTCTCGTTATATTGTTAAATCTTACTTTAAATTCTCTATAAAAACACATCATAATGAATTTGAACCTATTTCAAGTTTATTCATTCTACTTATCCAATTAAGACTAGACAAGAATTCTTGATGATCTGGTTTCCATATTAACTCTTGTGGTTTCAAAATGGAAATAACATGAATCTTTATACTTCAAAAAGAAGAAACTATATATATATATATATACATTTTTTTTATGGAATGATGGTTGATCACATTCTTAACCTAACCAGTAATTCTAATCTCACGTCCACTTTACACAATAATTTCTGAGATAATTAAGGAAAGAGATCAAAAGAGAAAGAGAGATACACGGAAAAACAGTGTCATGATTTTTTTTTTTTTTTTATAAATAACATTATTTATTTAGATAAGATCTCTGCTGATATTCAAATCTTCTTTGATCGTATTTCTCATTTGATGAAAGCTTCATACATACATTCACACCTTCACATGTGAAACGAAATAATTGTAATTAAAAATTATGACCATAATAATTATATATTAATATACTAAGTTAACATTTTCAATTTTGACATCATCGATGTCTATGCTCAAATGTCACCATGAAGCTTCCTTTGACACATAACCATTGTCCCTCTTTTTTCTTGGAGTGTTGCAGTTTAGACTTTTATTTTTGGTTAAACTTTTCCTACGCAACAGTGTTACCATTGCACCCCATGGATTAGTAACTTTGATGTGGACTTGTAACAGTTTAGCCTAGGCGTTCAGATATGTAATTGTACTACATCTATTTATTATTATTTTTTTTAATATCGAGAGTTTAATAAGAACTTAATTGAAATGCGTATTTATGAAATTTTAAAAATTATGTTGTAATATTGAATATTAGAAATTATATAATATAATTAAAGTATAAACTATCATGAGTATTTAAATTTTTTAAAAATTATAAATATATAAAAAATATAAGATATAAGACATACATAAAAAAATATGTTACAAAAGAATAAATTTGTTATTTTATTTTATTCATATATTATATTATATTATATTATATTATATTATATTATATTATATTATATTATATTATATTATATTATATTATATATATATAATATAAAGTCAAAAGATTTTACGTGATTTTTATATAAAAATAAAATTATTAAATTATTGATTCAATTTTTTTTCTAAATGTAAATTTAGATGAGATGCGAAATTAAATAAGTATTGAATAATGTTTAATATATGTATAGATTATTGCTTGTACTTATAGGAAGTTGTTATTTTATTATGGTTTCATGATGTTGGGTTGTCTGCTAGAGATCTCCCATGTACATTTGTTTTTTTATAAAAAAAAGTTAAAACACCACAAGTTCTCTATTATAATTAATTAATTATTTTTTGTTGATAAAAATTTTAAATGAGATTGAGGTTTGTATGTTCTTAAAACACATTACGTTGTTTAATTAAAATCTCATAAAATAAAATAATTAAAATTGTGATAAAAGAAAAATTACCTTTAAGTATGTTAGTGAAATTGATGAATTACATTAGGTGGCATAGTTAGATTACGTCCCTTTTATTTATTTATTTTATTAAGGGAAGAAGAAGAAGGAAACAAGATTTAAACCCCTCAAATCAACAAATTTGGTAATTATATTTCAACTCCTTGTATATTCTGTAACATACTTTTCTACCTTTCATCTCTAATATTCATTTTCTTTTTGATGCATATACAAAGTGGTAAGCTTAATAAAGAAGCAACCCTAGTTTGAAGTTTGAAGTTTGAAGTTTGAAGATGATTGGCTGAGACTCTTGCGTTTGATGTTATGGCATGTGATCCCTGAGGAATCACGAAGCAAGATAGCACCATAATAATAACCCTAATAATAATGCCACCATGGTCGGTTTCTGACTGTGAATGAAAATGTTACCATGCTTCTTTTTCATCACTTGAACATATTTTTTATATAATGCAAAAAGTGTTACTCATCATCATGGGTGAAGTACATTTTCAGGTTCATTGATGGAGAATATATCAGTGTAACTCGGCGTTAGGTGAGTTCACAGAGTTTTTAACTCGCACTGGGGTAACAATATGATGACCATGGACCAGTTTTTGAGACTTTGCACCAAATCTGGAAGACAAAATAAAGTTCAAAGGTAAATCTTTCATAATTTTATTCACCATTGCATCCAAAGAAGCCACCTTCAACCCTCTTAAGGTGTGGATTACGTAAGTACACAAAAGTGTAGAACTCTATTATTTTTCATTTATTTAGACTTATATATCTATATGTTCTTATTTCCTAGTAAATTACACAAAATTATAAAATATATTTTTTCATTTTATTTATTTTCATCAAAATAAAATAAAACTGTAAATAAAAATATTGCTTTGGTTGTAATGTAATGGACCAATTACCTGAGATTTTGGGGTACTTTTGATTGGACCCATGAAAGATGGATAACACCTAATTGTGCATGATATAAACAGCATCCTAGTGGAGACTTTTTGCCCCCTAACTCTTCTCTACAACACACTGTGGTCCAATCTTTGATTCTCTCCCTCTTTTTCTTTATTTCTTCTTGACAGCTATAACCTCTATTTTCTGGGGTGCAGGTCAATTTTGGGCTATGTTTTAGTGTGGACGTGGCGTTTAAATTTGCGTTTCTAACACAACAAATTCAAAGGAATTAACTGTAAAGTGCATGAAGAGTTGAGCAAGTATTGGCGTCCTTGCTAAGCATTAATGTTGAAAGCTGACAAGTGCCCACTGTTCACCTTTTAATTTGTCTTTTCATAATGAAGCCTCTTGCGTTTCTACATCATTTTGTTGATCGAGGGAGAAAAAATGCTAAAAGTTTTTGTCTATTCACTCTTTCTGATTTCACCTTTGGAGAAATTAGGATACATGATGAAGTTGTAGACCCTGCTCAAGAAATTGGAAGTTCTTTGCATATTAATAAGATAAGAGTGTTGACGATAACAACTCTAGTTTATCATAGCATTTGATTATTAAGGTTTGGTTTTATAACAAGCTTATTTATAAATTTCTTGAAGATAAACTCTAATACATGAATATGTCAGGTAAATTAAATGTAAGTAGTTACATTTGGTATAATTAAGTGTCTTAGCACATTGTAAAGATTAGAAGTGTTTCTAGTAATGAATGTCACATGTAATAGTGTTCATTAATTATGGTTTAGATAGTGGTTGTATTTAATGGATGTAGTTGAAAGATCTTGTCAAGAAGTCTATAGATAGTCCTTTTACTATTCTATGTAAAATACAACAAATTATAATATAGAAAATTTTTATTGAGAGAGACTTGTTTGTCAACAAAATCTGATATTATGTTAGGAAGTGAGTTTTAAGCTTAAATTAATTTTACAAAAAATTGTCTTGTAAAATAAAATTTGCATCCACTTCTATATTGTGAATTAGTCTAATCACTAATTGATGTGAGAGTTTCAATAAATCTCAAATTAGTCTAACAAACATAAAATATCGATACCACCTCCGACCAAAAATCTTAAAATAATAAATTTACTAGTCTTTTTTCTTATATGATCGTCAATCTTAAACTCCCTTGAATTTGCAATCACTTTTGAATTGCAAGTAGAGTGTTGATATCTTCAAAGAGCTTTGTTTTACTCATTAATACCAATTCTATCTCAATTCTATCTCATGTCTCTCTTCAAAAGGTCCACAAGTCTTTTTTTTTTTTCACCAACCTACTTGCATTCCTTTTTCCTTCTCTGTCAAACACACATGGAAAAAAATTATTTACAAAGGATTTGAGGTTGCAAATGATTTTCCAACTAAATACACTTGTTATAACTTCTCGTGTCATTGTTTCTTTTGATCTTTTTTCCGACTTAGTTTCAGTCAGACACAGAACCAAAACAACAAAACCTTTGATGTGATTGCTGAGAAATTCTCTATAATGCTGAAAATAGCCACGCCCTCACGCTAAGCAGTTTCGTTTGAGAGCATATCAAGAAGCTAATAATGAGAATATTTATAGGATAGCTTCCTTTTGAAACATGTTTGGAAACACAACACTTGTTTCAGGTTAATTAACATATTTTCCTCAGTTTCATGGGAAGAAAAAGTAGAAGGGCTATGTTCTAAACACTAATCAATCCATCAAAATATTTACCTTTCTAGTAAAAGATGAGTGAACTTGATTTCAGACTTTTTATAGCTTAGTTTTGAAGCAGCATAGTTTCTGTTATCTCAACGTAGCAAAAATTTTTGTTCTTTTTACAAATATTGTCAACAAATTGTTGCTATATCTTCTCAAACAAGACCAGTAGTTACAGAGAACTCCTGGTATCATTTTCTCGGATGCCAAAGTCTGACCAACTTTAAGGTATGAAAAGTTGTAAACCATGATTTGATTTCTTGGTTACTTTTGTGACCCTTTTATTGTTTTCTTGTGATATCATATTTTCAGCTCTTTTAGTATTCTCTTTCAATATTAGTAATGTTTAGTCACAACTTTACTCAGAAGGAAGAAGGGAGAGAAAGAGTGAGTGAACATAGTCCTTGACCTAGAGTTAATTTCTAGTGATACAAAATGTTATGTATCTATACAAGGTAGATGATGAATGTGACTAGCAAATATTATATCAACGAGCTTCTAATAAGGTAATGGTTATTTCGTTTGTTGAACTTTGTTGCTGCTTACTTGTAGAGGAGTCTCCTTCACCTGAATATTTTCCAAAGAATCCTGGTTGCTTTGGCTCAGGCAATTCAACCTCACTCACTAACATTAAGAGCACACTAGACATTCCAGGCCTATCATCTGGATTCTGTTGAACACACAAGAGACTAACATGAAGGCAATGCAATATCTGTGATTGAAAATTGGAGTTTTCTAGGCTTTTATCAACCAGTTCTAGTGGTCTTCCTTTTTTCCAGAGTTCCCATGCCTGAAAGCCATTAAAATTGCTTGTCATAAAGGATACAAGCATGTTTGATGCATGAGTTTGCAATTTGTGTCTAATTACTTACATGGCCTATGAGATTTTGGCTGTGGTTCTGATTATAATACCCTCTGCTTCTCTTCCCAGATATAATCTCCATCAATAAAACTCCAAAGCTGAAAACATCAGATTTCACTGAAAATAGCCCATCAGTTGCATATTCTGGTGCCATGTAGCCACTGCAGAACATATTTTACATGAAAACTGTTAATTCATTACTTGAATTGAAACTCTTTAACATTTTCTAAAATAGATGTCAAGAAATCAGCTTGACTGGAAGAACATTTATTCACTTACTAAGTACCAACAATTCTTCTGGTGTTTCCTTCTTTCTGATCTCCACCAAATATTCTAGCCATGCCAAAATCTGAAATTTTGGGGTTCAACTCATTATCAAGTAAAACATTACTTGCTTTGAGATCTCTATGAATAATCCTTAGCCTAGAATCATGATGAAGGTAGAGAAGGCCCTTAGTAATCCCACATATAATGTTGAAACGCTTTGACCAGTCTAGTAACTCACTCTTTTCCTGATCTGCCAGATTTTTCCATCAGAAAACAAAATCAAATTGATATATGCTGTTAAAAAGTATTCTAGTGTGTAAAGAGTTTAGGGGATACTCTATCGTGAGATTAATCTTAACTACTTAAATATACAATTCCTTCCTTGGATCCATACCAAAGATAAATGAGTTCAGGCTACCATTTATCATGTACTCATACACCAACATTTTTTCCTCTCCTTCAAGGCAACATCCAAGAAGCTTTACAAGATTTCGGTGTTGAAGTTTTGCAATCAATTTTACTTCGTTCTTGAATTCAGTCAATCCTTGTCCTGAACTTTCTGAAAGCCTCTTCACAGCAATTTCCAGACCATCTGCTAGTGTTCCCTGAAAAGTTAAATTTTCAAATGATCATAAGATAGAAAATTTCATTTTATTTCCCAATTCTTATGGTCATGATAATCTATAAGCAAATTACCCTGTATACAGATCCAAAACCACCTTCTCCGATTTTGTTCTTGAGTGTAAATTTGTTAGTGGCTTTGGCTATAGTTGACAAGTCAAAAACTGGTAGGTCCATATCACCCACTTCCATTGCACTGTTTTGATATGATTTGATACTGAAGTCCGATCTCTCTGACAAAGTATAAGTGGATGAATTTAGATTGTGATAATGATAACTGACAAGCATTGCAGGAAATGTCTTTCAACTTTTTGAAAGAAACAAAAATTCATATTTTCATGCAATGAAAAGAAATCCTATATCTTGCTTTGAGTTATTGACCAAGGAAGGAGAACCAAATTGGCAATAGTGGAACCTGTACACTGTTTACTTCTACGGCTTTTGATGTGGATCACTGCATGGCTGGGAAATAATATATGCATACATCTAACACAATACTACAACATTACTAAGAAATTCAGATACTGTTTTTCCCCTCATGAGAAGAGAAACAGAAATGTGAATTTTACCTTTCACATTGGGGCGTGATTTCTTTCTATAACACAAGCCAAGTATTATTAGAATACCAGAAACTGTTGCCACGGCAAAAGAAACTGTCACTGCAGCCAGGACTCTTCCCTTCTTGTGGCCCTTACTGGTGTGTTCTAATTGAATTTGATCACAAATTTACAGAAGCTGGCATAAGTATTCCCAGATGAAAATCTGGCCTAGCTAAGAAATTTAATTGAAGGACTAAAAGGTGACAAAGTTTAGTTCCTACCTAATTCTGAAGCATCCACTCGAACATATACTTCCTGGCCTCCATCTGAAAACTGTCTCATATCAATGAGATCACCAAACCACATGGCACAACCACTTCCTTGTCCACTGATATCTGAATTTGCATAAGCCATACATGAACAGTTATCCAAGCACATGGCTCTGCATTCCTCTAGCCCAATTGTCTGATCTAGCCAACTATGTGTAGTGTCAGGCGTTTTCATCTCAGGAAGTTTGATAAATCCATCCTTGTGCTTGTTCTCACAGCTTAATTCCTTATTGCGGACACATCCATGAGACCAATCCATTGAGTTCCATGCTTGAGGGGACCTAGGCTTGAACCCTTTCAAACATTGGCACACAGGTGAATCTGATATAACACAATTTGCATTAGCTCCACAAAGGGAATAACTGTCACATAAGTCCAGTGGCACTGAAGTGTAGACCTCCCATATTTGCTTTGATTCAACCCACACATACCGTCTACGAACATAGCTTGTTGCATTCAGCACCAACCTTGAAATCACAGAGGTGTTCTTAAGGCTATATGTGTAGTAAACTTCAGCTTCGTTGAAAACAAACCTGAAGTCATAAATGGGGTTGGCCTTAACATGTGGTGAACCACTTGAATGCAAGCCATTCCATGGTCCACTTCGGTAGAACTTTTGGTTACCCTTCATCATGTATGCTTCAGGATAGTTGTTGAGCACCATACCGAAAGAGAAGTCACTGGGAGATGGATCATCAGGGCTCTTCCATGCTGTTATCTTCCTATTGATACCAGTTCTCAAGTCCCAACCAAACTTCATTTCTGGTAAGAAGGTATCAGTAGGGTAGTCAAAGCTCTGCCACAAGTAGGCCTCAACGTTTGCATCTTTCTCATCTCTCATCACAAGATTGCCAGAATCTAAGAGAAGGGCTACTGGGCTTTCTGCTTTTCTCGAAGAGTTTGTAGTCCAAACAACTTTGCCCTTCTGTGTGAGGACAAGGTTCCCACTGCTGGTGTTCATTCTCAAGATCCCAGATGAATCATTGATTGGATTGAGGCTGTTTGCAACCCAAACCACAGTTTGAATAGGGATTTTCCTGTACCAAATCCCCAGGTAACGTTTCTGGGAATTCCCTGGGGTGAAGAATCCAAGTTCAAAGGTTCCATCTTTCGAAACCAAGGTGGTGTTATCAACATCGTCCCTTAGGGACAGGTCTTGAGAAATGGAATCAAGTGCCAAGGAAATTTCACAAAGACAGAGAAGTATATGATAACACAGAAAAATGATCCTCATTAAAGACATAAGCTTGTAACTTGTCAAGAACTATGCATTTCAGCTACATAAATATACAGTGATTGATAAACCAAAGGAATAAACAACCTGGATTGTAAATTGCTTAGGCTTTTGCAACGATGTTATTGGCACCCTATAAAAAACTGAATTGAGTGAAATGTGAACACAGGAATGACCATGATGCATCACTGTATCTGGATGGAAAATGTTACTTCTTTATGTGATTTTCATTCAGTAATAAATAAATGCGACTGAGAGGTTGGTTGTGGAATAAGAATATATTATGTTACTTTCATAGTAAAAAATCACGAAGTGGTGGTTTGTTAGGGGTGGTTGTGAAAATTTATAGAAGTAGACTTGAACAAACTGGTGCAGTTTCTTTGAAACAACGTTGAACACTAACAGACACATTATTGGAGAGCAGAAGAGTAAGAAATTCTGAATGAAACACTGCTTTAAGCAAAAGTCTAGAAACTCAAGACTCCATAGTCAAAGTCTCTATCTCAAAGACAAGACTTTTCTTGGGTTGCCCAAAACTTTAGCAAAAGACATATTTGTATCTGTTAAAATTATTCCTTGGTGCCTCTGTCTCACTTATTTGTTTTCTGTATTCAAGTCCTTATCTGTCAATTGTATTTATGTTTTTTTAATACATGGAGAAAAGAAAAATAAAATAAAATATTTTTTTGTAAGAACATTTTTAAGCTTTGAAATTGATTTTACAATTAAAAATTAATGAAGAAAAATTCATTGCATTAATTGTGTGAAGGACCAATGAACAGAAACAGTAGCATTCAGTTTTGGTCATAGTTTTGGCATAATTCAACCTTTCTCTGTACTGTATAGTCAGTAGCAAAGAGGTTTTCTAAATCTGGCTATTGCTAAGTTCAGAGAGTGGAGAAAAGCTAAATTGAAGGAACTCACAACACAAGTCAATCTATCACATATATCAAGATCAAAGGAGCATTTATACAAAATGAATATTTTAAAAAATAATGACTCTTTAAAAAAGGGCTTCTGGTTTTTATATATATTTTTCTTAATCTAATTTATTAAAATAATTAAATATTGTAAAAATGAAAAGTGAGAATATTGAATTACTCGTAGAGTAATGTAACCTTCTTCATAATTTTTGTATTTTTCTTTTCTATAATCATTGAGACATTTTCATTTTTAATTATAGAGTAGTGAAAACTTAATTAAAAATATACAGTAACTATTACGAAACAATCAAGACTCAAGACATGATGTGAATGTAATGACTCGACCATATTACTATTTTCGTAACTTCGTAATGAATTTTATTGACGACTTAGATTTCAGGGATATTAAATATCATAACAACACAATATTACAAAAGAAGAGTAAAATTCAAAACGGATAACAATAAAACTCTATTAGGTTACAATTTTAAAAGACCTTAATTTTTAAGGTTATTTATCAAATAGGCTCAATTTATTTTTTATTTACGTAATGATCTTTGGTTTTTAAAATATCTATTATAATATAAAGAAAACAATACTCCATCTAAATGTTCAAGATATCCATCTTATTCATTTAACGCATGTCAATTTCATTGGTTTTCTTAATCATTTTGCCTCTAACTACTATTCAATGAACAAAAATATCCTAATAGCTTTATTCTTAAAATGACCTCGGAAAGTGAAAAGAGTATTTAAACCACATTCATAGTCTCATATTATTTAGAAGTCGAAACCTAAGAGGAATAATGAATCATTCTTGATGGAGAGCTTAAGGAATTGATGGTTTCGTTATCAGTCCCACGAGACTGATGGTTCCATTATCAGTTTCACGGGACCGATGGTTCAAGTTAAATCAATTTCATATTGTTTTATTTTGTAGGAGGTCATGTTTCACAAATCTTTATATGACATAAAGCAGCCTCCTCAAGCCTGGTTTAGAAAATTCAACCTTGTTGTTTAACAATTTGGCATGTCTCGTAGTGAAGTGGATCATTCAGTTTTTTTATCGTCACTCCAGTGCTGGATGTATCTACTTAATAGTATATGTTGATGACATTGTTCACACAAGAAGTGTCTACCTTGGCATCTCCCTCTTAAAGCAACATCTTTGTCATTATTTTCATACCAAAGGTCATGGAAAACTTAGATACTTCTTGGGTATTGAAGTAACACAATCCAATAATTGTATTGTCATATCTTAGAGGAAATATGCATTGGATATTTTCGAGGAAACTGGGTTAATGAATTCTAAAGCTGTAGAAACACTCATGGATCCTAATATCAAACTTCTACCTAAATAGGGAGAGCCTTTCTCAGATCCTGAACAATATAGAGGATTAGTTGGAAAATTGAATTATCTTATTGTTACTCGTCTTGACATTTCCTTTGTTGTTAGTATGGTGAGTCAATTCCTTAATTCCCCATGTGAAGAGCATTGAAATGTAGTCATTCGCATATTAAAGTATATCAAAAGCTCTCCTGGAAAAGGTTTACTATATGATTCCAACCCTAATACAAAAGTTGTATGCTACTTAGATGCTGACTGAGCATGATCTCCTTCCGATAGAAGATCTTCTTCCAAATATTGTCTCGATTGGTGGTAATTTGATCTCTTGAAAGAGCAAAAAACAAAGTGTTGTGGCAAGATATAGTGCATAAGCGAAATATAGAGTTATGGATGTAGCCACTTGTGAACTTGTTTGGCTTAAGCAATTGCTTCAAGCATTGCAATTTGGAGATGTCACTCAAATGACACTCATATGTGACAATCAGACTGCTCTTCACATTAATTCTAATCTTGTCTTTCATGAGAGGACCAAACACGTTAAAATTGACTGTCATTTCATTCGAGAAAAAACCTTATCCATGGATATTAAGACTAAGTTTGTCAACTCAGGTGATTAGTTAACAGATATTTTCACTAAGTCTCTTTGAGGACCTAGAAGTGACTATCTTTGTAACAAGCTTGATACATATGATTTATATGCACCGACTTGAGGGGGAGTGTTAGATAATGTAGTATTTTCATTAGTAGTTGTGCTCAGCCCATTCTGTATTTTTGGGCTTGTCCCATTATCATTATAAATAAACTATCCTTTGTGTATGTTTTACACAAGAGGAGATTAATCCCGAAACCTTTTTTTCATATTATTCAACAACAATAAATGTCAATTAGGTACTATGTGCAATGGTGTCTATGGAACTATATAGGTATTTATTAACTACAGAACAATTGTATGCTTAGCACAATTTATTAGAACCTTTTCCGTATGTCTACAGTTGAATAATTTTTTTCAAAGTTGTAAAACATGATAACATTAGCTTCTATTAAATTTTGTTTGATATGCTAGCTTACAAAACTAATAAAACTTTGAAACTGGAGAATAATATTGAAAGTTTAGCCCAACCCTTTCCTTAGGTATAAATAAAAGAATGAAATTCAACTAATTTTGATGTGAAAATTGTCATTATCAAAAGAATGTACATGAATTCTTGATAATATGAATTTGAGATTACGGTGGTATATTATAGTCAAAGAGTGTTTAACTAAGGCTATGGTTAAGAAGCACATGAGTACTACTAAAAATTCTCATATTACATGAGAATTTTCTTGCAAATTTGCTAAAAGAATTTGCAAGAAAAGACTTTTTCCTACTATTTTTTCTAAGAACTTTAATTGGCAGGTAATTTCTTCGTGGATAATTATTTCTTACAAAATTATAAAATTCGCAAGTATTTTCTACAAAATTTGTTGCAAAATTTGTTACAAAATTTATCAAAAGAATGTACATGAATCCTGCAAATTTTTTTTCATAAAAAAATTTATAAATATTTTCTATGAAAAAAATTTCAAAACAAAGTTGGCATGAAATATGGATTTTTCTAGTAGTGTGATATTTTAAGATGTATTTATTGGGTGACTCAACATAAACAATCCCTTATTTTTAAATTTGCACTTTGACCATTAATGAATTGAAGGTTTCCAGAAATTTGAGAGATGTTCAAATTAGATTATACAGAGAACATGATATCCATTTCTATTGATTATGGTGTAAACTTGAGAATATAACAAAATAAAAGCTAGAAAAGAATTGATTTATTAATGACAATAAACACACAAAAATATGTAAAAATGGACGTTTTCAGTGGTGCATGCAAGTTGGATCATGGGTTAGGATGTGATAATTAGTTAGTTACAAAAAAGTTGGTGGTTATAGAATTCCCAAAAGGGTGAGTTTTTAGGGTTTGTGATTTTGTTTCATTTTTCTGAATGTGCTAATGCTTTTCTGTATGTGCTAATGCTTTCTGCAAGTGTTGTTTATGGTTACATTGGTGTTCGTTTGAAGGGTAAGAGTTTTTTGTTTTTTGTTTTCTTGGAAGAAAAATTGATTTTTGATTCATTTGAGATTTTTTTTTTCTTTTTGCTAGGTTTTGTTACTTTCTAAAAGATCAGTTTAGTAGAATGACTATTAATGTTTGAGATGATACACATTCATCATTGTGGTTACAATTATTTTGTTGTTGCTCTTGATAATATATATTAGGCTTAAATACCTTTTTGGTTCCAATTTTGGTGAGCTTTGTTTTGTTTGGTCCTCATTTTTTCGAAATGTTTAAAATGGTCCTAATTTTTGTAATTTGAGTTCAATTTGGTCATTTTTGTAGATGCCGTTTAAATCGTTAACGGAAGTGAACAGTAATTGTCACGTGTCACTCCATGATTTTTTTTTAATTTTTTTAATTTTTTTTAATTTTTAATTTTTTTTTAATTTTATAAAGTTGTCCACGTGTCAAGTCAGCATTGTGACACATGGCAGTATCTCGTGGCTTATATTTAATTTGGTCCTAATTTTTGTTAATATTGTTCAATTTAGTTATAATTTTCGTTAATTTTGTTCAAATCAGTCCCAATTTTACTTCTCTCCAAATTGACCAAATTTAATTTCTATATAATTGTTGTATTGAATCATTTAAAAAATAATGAAGAATTTTCTTTCTAATTTAAAAAACAATGAAGAATTTTTCCTCTAATTTTAAACTAACTTTAACCCTATTTTTTACGTGTACCAAATATCACTCATATATAATAGTTTCCCTAAAAAAATATAGTTAGATTTGGTATAAATATAATGAAAGAAATATTTAAAACAAATGTGGATTTTAATAAAAATAAAATTTTCAATAAAAGTTTCGTTAATGGTCATTTTGGATAGAGACAAAATTATGACTGAATTGAACAAAAATAACGAAAATTTGGACTAAATTGAACAAAATTAACGAAAATGGGGACCAAATTGAATATAAGCCACGAGATACTGCCATGTGTCACAATGCTGACTTGACACGTGGACAACTTTTTAAAATTTTAAAAATTTAAAAAAAATTTAAAAAATCACGGAGTGACACGTAGCAGTTACTGTTCACTTCCGTTAACGACTTAAACTGCGTCTGCAAAAATGACCAAATTGAACACAAATTACAAAAATTAGGACCATTTTAAATATTTCGAAAAAATGAGGATCAAACGAAACAAAACTCACGAAAATTGGAACAAAAAAGATATTTAAGCCATAATATTATAAACTTACTCTAAAGTTTTCCTAACTCCGTTGACTATTATAGATGGATGATACATACTGCTATAATTAGCAAGCCTTATTCATGAGGAGTACGTTCAATCCCTCAAGAGTGGATCAAGCATGTTGGTTATGAAAATTGAGGGAAATGAACAAATGTGTGCTAAGCAAAGCAGTTCAGTTATTTCCCTTAAGTTTGGTGATTTCATGGTCATTGATTTGCTTAAAGTTATTATTTAGTTTGCTGGATTAGTTGCATAATGTATTTGCAATCTTTGTCATTAACTCCTTTGTGTGACTGCATGAAACATACTATTATAAAATGGGTGTAATGAAAATGCTATAAGATTTTAGGTTTAGACCATCCTTCACGGCCATGGGCTTTGAAGTTGGTATATATATTTTTTTGTTCATACTACCGACTCAATGAAGTTGATATGAATCTTCCTATAATCATTAAATATTGTCTTTACTTATTTCAATATTTACAAACCTATATTTCAGGTATTGGAAATTGGGTTACTGATTGTGTTGTGCCAACTTGCTGATGGCATATGCTTTAAAATTTTGTGGGCATAATACTTTTGAAGTTTTTTGCCCTGATTTGCAAAAAATGGTAATATAGAAGTGACATGTATGGTGTAAAAGTATAAACAATTGTCTCGTTGCCTTCTTTTCCTCTCAATCATTCACATTTCACATTTCTTACCAAGTTTCAGTATTTAGTGCTTGAAATAAATCCTGATAGTAAAACCATTTCTTTTGTTAAAGGATTTTTATTAGAAGTCTATATAGTAGTTATAAAAAAATTTATTCCTAAACCATTTTTTTATTTCAAACTTTTTAGAACCAAATTTAATATTTATTTCATATATTTATTAATTTTTCTAACACCAATTATTTTACAGGCATTTGATTAATGTTTTAACAACTTAAGCAATTATAAAATGAACAATCAACTTACTTAACATCTCTTGCACAATAATTAAATATCTTCTAATATATATTTACAATCTAAAAGATACGCTATCATAAATTTGTATTATAATTATCATTTTAAATTGTTATGTTTAACTACTAAATATAAAATTCACATTTATATTATTAAATAATATTCATGTTAGTGTAATTTTATAATCTATATCTCACAAAAAAATAACATGGTTATTCTTAAAATAATATAGATAAATATATAAAATAATGTTACTTTAAATAATATTTTAATAAAAAGGCTTATAAAGAAGTTTTCTTTAAAAATAAAGATTTAAACCTAAATAAATAAAAAATTCAATTTAGTAATGACTTGTTGTACGTACAAATTGGAATTAATTTATACAATCAATAATTATATGATTTGTTTTTTAAAAAAATTCATTAATTGAACAATTAATTTTATTCATTGTTTTTAATTTTCCGATAATGAATGGATTTTTTTTATTTCATATATTTTGAAATCTTTTAAATTTATATATTTGTAATTAATAATTATATGATTAATTTATAAAGATTTATTATCAATTAGTTCATTTCACTGATTATTTTGATTTTCTTTAATTATGAATGAAGTTTTAATTGGTAATATTAGTATAGTTACTATTATTTTTGGTATTATTATTTGAATCAATAAATATATTTTATTTTAAATTATTCCTTTAATTGTTAATAAAAAGAATTTGAATTAATAATTACTAAAAATATTTATTATATTTTTATTATTTTCATTTACAAAGTCAGTTTTAATATTAATTTATTTTTATAATTACCGTAGAGATAACATTTTTTAATCATAATGATTATTTGATTATGAACAAAAAAATCAATATATTTTCATTTACAAAGTCAGTTTTAATATTAATTTATTTTTATAATTACCGTAGAGATAAATTGTTTTAATCATAATGGTTATTTGATTATGAACAAAAAAAATCAATAATCAATAACATCATTTTCCTTAATTTACAATATATTTATAATTGATATTATAATTTTATTCAATAATTATCTTTCATCTAAATACCTTTCTTCAATTATTAATATTTTCTTGACTATTATTGTTTGTTATTATAAATATAATCAATTGTTATATTTTATTTTAATTAATTTACTAATGCTACTATTTTAATATTTAAGAGAGGTTGAATTTATATTTATTGAAAATTAGAAGATTTATTACACTTTATTATTTTTATTTAGAATGTTAGTATAAAATAATATTATTTTTTAATTATTTTATTGCACATAATAATTATTAGTACAAGATGGACCTTTAACATCACCATTTTAATGTCAATCGAGTGAATAGCCAACCTAAAAAATGACAGGTAACATTTTTATAAATAAAATGCCAAAAATGACGTCGGTTCCACTGAACCCCAATGTCAATTATCGAAATGACATCAGCTCAAGAACCTCGACGTTATTTGACGTTGGCCCTCCAGAACCCTGGCGTTAATTGACGTCTATGATGTCATCTCCGACGTTATTTGATGTTAGGCAGAACCCCGACGTCAATTAACTTCTGGTAAGCTAAGCCCTGACTTTAAAATACATTTAACCTACAACGCGGGACCCATATTTCAGGGCATTGTTCTTTCGCATTCATATTCCCTACTATTGCAGCGACGACGACAAACCTTGCACGGTGAGTTTAGAATAGTTTAAACTCAAATGTTTCTTGATTTTGTGCTTCTCCACCATTCTTGCATTTTGAATCGATTATTTTAAGGATTTTCAGATTGTTTTAGCCTCTAACACTCCCTTTGTAGCAGGGACAACAACGAACATTGCGAGCACCATAAACGACGACGAGAAACTAAGGTTAGTTGGGTTTCATTGAACTCAAAATCATGGCTTGTGGACGTTTTTGAACAAAAATTTTGCATTTTGAAGGCTCGTTTGGGGCGACGCAAGACATCCCTCGTGGGCACCTCTTCGATGGTAATGACGAGGTTTTCAAGCCACCTCCAACTTCGTTCAAAAAACTTAGACATTTTGATATAAGATTAGCTTTTGGTTTCCATATACTTTGAGTGCACACTTGTGTCTTAATTGTATTTCACAAACTTTTTAGCAATTTGAGGAGCATTTTTTGAAAAACGTTTCTTATATATTAATAAAATAATTAGTGTCAAAATTAGTTTATGAAATTTTCTGGAAATTATAATTATTCTGGAAATTTTGTTTTTCAGGTGTGGAAAAATTATAAATACAAAAAAATAAAAATAAAAACAGCAATTTTTTATGTCTGACAACGACAGACATAAAAAGACATCGGACTGGGCAACAACCGACATTAAGGAACGTCAAGGTTGCACTCCGTCATCAATTTTGATGTCACCCGATATGACGTCGAAGTTGGAATAGACGTTAAAAGTCGAAAATAACATACGTAAAAGCCTTTTTTGTTAGTGAATAGAGATGACAAATAAATCCGTCTCCGTGGGTATTTTCCGAACCCGTCCCCGTTTTGATAGAGAATCCCCGCATTGACTAAGTATGGGTATGGGTATGGAGAATCCCCAACTTTTTCAACTGGGTATGGGAATGAGTATGAGGATGTACATATCCCTGCTATAATACCCGTCCCTGTCATATCTCCATTCCCCATTTAAATTATTAAAATATTCACAATTAATTAAATAACCCATATATATATATATATATATATATATTCACAATTAATTTTATCTGCTCGTTTTACATTATTCTAAATCTTTTATATATATATATATATATATATATTAATATTGGTTCATTTTAAACATTGGTTTAAATTTTTATATCTATCATTTCTGTTAACAAATTTTAACATAAATTCCATTTTGTATTTTTATTTAATATTGGTTTAACAAACAATAACAATTAAAGAATAATAACTCAACCCTAATCACACAATAATAACTAATTAAAAATCTTCTTAAAAATTAAAATATCTTAATCATTCAACTTCCATCCTCCTTCAGATAATGTCATTTTTTACCTCAATTAGAGATAAATCAACAAAATATTGTAAAAGACTACTAAAGTCAATATGATCTATTTCATTAATTTTAAAAAATTGATATTAAAAATATACTATTTATTTATAGTTAAATGATTATTATTATTATAAAATATACACAAATTTCAATATTTAACTTTCTTACATTATGTAATTTTAAACCCAGATTATTATTTTTTAAATATAATAATTATTTATTATTTTTTTAAGACATGATTAAATAAAAAATCGTGCATTTGTACAGGTCAAGACCTAGTTACATAATAAAAAATAATTCTTGTGTTACAAAGTTGATAGGAATCAACAATTAAAACAGAAGCAAATGCAAGAGTAAGAACACAGGAATGAATGAGAAGAAACGAAGGCAGAGAGGAGTTAAACTTTCAATTGTTGGGTAGGATTCAGCTGAGAGTGTTCAATGACCAGACCCATTAAGCCAACGCCAATCGAGCAGATAAAATAATTATTTAACTTTTAAAAAGTAGTAATTATAATTAAAAGATATATATTTATAAATATTGTGATATATAAAATAAATTTTATTTTTTTAAATAAAAAATATTATAAGTAATATTATTTAAATAATTTTTTTATTATAAGTAATTATTTAAATTTGAAAAAGTAGTTATTAAATAATAAAAAATAGTAAATAAATACTTTATAATGAATAATTAATTGGATTCAAAAAAAGTAACAACTAAGATGATAAAATTAAAAAATATTTTTTTATTATGAATAATTTTTTAAAATAGTAATTAAAAAGATAAATTAAAAAAATAAAAAAACATACCAACTAATTATTAAAAAGTAGTTATTAAAATGATAAAACTGAAAAATATTTTTTTATTATAAATAATTATTTAAATTTAAAAGTAATAATTAAAAAAGTGAAATTAAAAAAAAAAGATACGAGAGAAGTATATTTTATATATATATATATATATATATATATATATATATATATATATATATATATATATATATA
>Ga0209589_1002388_pt1 | contig 32499 bp, 17 predicted proteins | sample CowpeawhiteBW_FD_187525 | JGI IMG/M metagenome (GOLD analysis project Ga0209589, IMG submission 187525) | Root nodule microbial communities of legume samples collected from California USA - Cow pea white BW (SPAdes) (version 2) | ecosystem: Host-associated > Plants > Roots > Nodule | place: USA...
CAGAGAATGCAGCGGATATAATTTCCCCTAACTTGCAAGAATCTATGAGGAGCAATAATCAAAGAGCAGCAATAATAAATCACCAAAAGCACAAATAAAGGCACCAAGATTTTTAATGTGGAAAACCCTCAAATCAAGGGTAAAAACCACGAGTCGTCCAGGCCAAAGAAATAGCTTCACTATGATCAACAAGAGTACAAAAGAGTCTCAATCAATAGCACAAATTAGTGCCAACACCCAACCAAATAACAGAGCAACAAAGCTTTCAAAATAGAGAAGAACAAGAGAGGAAAACCTATAATATCACTGCTGCAGTGCGAAATTAATATCTCCCAACTCAGACCTTGTATCAAAGATCCGACCGGTCAGAATGAAGAGCAATGAGTACCAAACCTGCTGTAAAAATTTCAGCTCGATCCAACGGTGAACGAATCCGCAGCGCCGATTCTACTGTAACAGCTCTGTGAAAAACGTGAACAGAATTTTCACTCTACCTCTCCCTCTATGTGTTAGGGCTTTCAGTGTGTTCTGACTCTATTGTTCTGCCTCTCTCTTTATTTTATAGCCCCCTCTCCACTAGATTAAATGAGACATGGGCTTCTCAAGTTTTGGGCCTTTTCTCCACATAGGAAGGGAGTCCAATATCCAACACTTTGATCATAAGAAGAAAGTTAAATCAAAACATCATGGAAGATATTTCAAAACAAAAGAGCTTAACAAGAAAATCTAAAGAGCATCTTGCAAACTCTATCAAGACCTTCAATATGAAGTTTTAAACAAGAAAGGTGTTCATACAAATCAATGGAGAATCAAATATCAGTGATAATGAAGCACTTAATGGTCATATTCTCAACAATTATACATTGAGACCAATCTAAAAAAGACAAAAACAACAAGAAGAAAGTATACATTTAGAAATATAAAATAGTTTCAATGTGAAGTGATTCAAGACACTGAGTTTATAAAGTTAAAAGTAATAGTCTAGTTTTTGAGAAACAATGGGTGTGTGTTAAACCATTGTAATGTACTTCACATTGTGAAGTTTATCCAAGGAGCTTAAAATGTACTCTTTATGTTTGAGAGTGTGTTCTCGTTATTCTATTGAGAGTTTTCTTTATCTCAAAAGGAGATAAAGAATGATAGCTAGAGAGGTTTATACTTGTTATATCTAAAGAAATTTTATTTATGTTTCATAGAGAAGGTGTACTCGTGTAACTGATGAAGGCATGACCACCTCACCTAGCACCTTGGAAGCCAACCCAAGAAGGATTACAAGAAGCATGTCAAAAGGAGAGGCTTTTCCATCTTCATCCTTATTTAGTATTTCCTTAATTTGAATTACATGAAGTTGGCTTGGTTTATTATTTTAAGTTGACTTGTTGACCTTGACTCTATGTTGACTTTTTAACTTAAAGATTAGCTCAACCTAAAGCCAACATGCTAATCTAATTTCAATTGCCTTGTAGGATGATTAAGGAGGTGGTGCATAAGGAGACAAGTGAAGTAGCAAATGAGGAGAAGCACATGTGGAGGAGAGAGAAGTAGTAAGGCTTTCAAGAATAATCTAGAAAGGATGACCACATGCCTTGACCACCAAGTTGTCTAGAAGCATCTAGAATGCACCTACACTCTTGCCTTGGTCGAGAAGACTCCTAGAGCCTACACATGTGCTCCTTTGTGACCTACCTTTTACAATCTAAGTTTTTGTTTATTGAAATGTAACCCTTGGGAAACTATTTGTTTTGGCTAAGAGGCTCTTAGGAACTTCTATTTAAGGGGACCTCTAACACTTGCACTAATGCAAATTTGACATTTTACTTCGCATTATAGGCCTCGGTTGCAGCTGAACCGAAGCCTATAAGGAGGCGGTGACATTTTTGCAATTTCGTCAGGCTTTTGGCCTCGGGTCTTTAAGGACCGAGGCAATAAAGGGGGCTTTAGGCCTCAATTATTAATTGAACTGAGGCCATAATGTCTGTTAAAATTCCCAATTCGCGAACCCTAACTACTATTCATCATCTCCCCAACTCTCTTCTCTCTGTGCAAATTTCTCCGCTATACCACCACCACCATGCTCTGCCTCCGTCGTCGACCAGCATCCGTCGTCAATAGTCGTGTGTCGTCGCCTCCGTCGCGCTGTCCAGGTTCACCGATTGCAAATCACCTCCCGCTACGGATCAGTTCGAAAACTCTGCGCGAACTTCGCTGCCACCACCACCACGCTCCGCCTCCGTCACCGACCATCATCCGCCATCAACTGTCGTGCGTCGTCAATTAAATCTTTGTGCCTCGCTCTCGGTGAGTTCGAAAAATTGGTTTCCCTACGCGTTTTGTTGTGTTTTTTTTACCGTTTTGGTTCGTTTATGTTGCTTTGATTTTTCTCTATTATGAATTGTAATAGTTTGAGTTTTGTGGTTTCATTTTTCATGATGAGGTACTCTTGCATTGTGGATTTTTGAATTCTCAATTGTGCATCTTCTTTGAATTTATTTTCTTCTCAGATATCATTGGCAATTACTTGTGATTTCTCTAAGGGAGAACCTTGCTGTGTGGTTTTGCTCTTTGCATTGCCCTCCCCCCAACCATCTTAGACAAGTGATATATTGGTAAGAAACCTCAATTTCAATCTTATGAATATGACATGTTATATAAAAGTATCCTAACGTATTCCCTTTATCATAGTTCAATTATTGGACATAACATGTTGTTAGGGAGATCAATGACTAAGGCAAAATGTCTTGCATGGTACTCCCTACATGTTTGATATTTCTATCCATATATTTATAATTTTTTGATTTGATTTTCTACTTTAATTAATTTTAATGTTTTTGATATAATGTAGTGTAATAGACAAATCGGTTCATATGAGTACGGTTACTATATAATGCAATGGATGACAACCATTGTGCGTGCTCGTATTACAACTAATTGGGAAACGGTAATATATATTTGAATTAAAACAATTACTTTGCAATATACTAAAGTTTGGCATACTAAAGTTATTTTTCTATATACTAACTTAAGTTAATGTTAATGTCTTATTTTGCAGACATTCAAGCGTCTTGTGCCAATTCCCACAAAGTCTATAAACTTTGGTAGGATAGCATGTGTAAAGTTCATAATCCAAATGTACAATAGTATTGATTAGGACATATGTATTTGGATTGTGAATATTCCAACTATCTTTTAAATGTTTTTGGATTGTGGATGTTTGAGAAAATATTATGTTCTGGTTTGTGCTGTTCTGTGAAAAATATGCAGGTTTAAATGTGTGAATCATAATAAAACAAAAAATTTATTTAAAAAAAATAGCAGAATAGGCCTCGGTTCTTACCAAAACCGAGGCCAAAAGTAGGTATATGGCCTCAGTTCATACCAGACCCGAGGCAGAAAACAGACTTTATGGCCTCGGGTGATAATCGAGGCCAAAAGGGGGTGCCTTTTGGCCTTGCCCCAATATGCCTCGGTTCTAAAACCGAGGCAGAATCACGAAAGTAACCGGGGCTAAAATCCCTCACTGCACTGGTGTTGTACAAGGGTTGAACATTTTGGATAATTAAAACACCTTTGTGTATTAACCATTTGTGAAAGTTTCCTCCCTAGGAAATAAATACTTTTAAGCCTAGACTCAAGTGGAGGCACCATCACTTATCTTCAAAAGGGTCCATGGATTTTCCTCTTCTTTAAAGTGGTGTGCTTCTCACATTCAACCATTTCCTTCCTTTCCATTTTTTATGCTTTCCTTCCCTTTTGTTTGCTCTCGGGTTTCTTTATTTTACGCACATTCCACTTTGGTTTTCCGTTGAATCAATCCATTCTGTCCTTCTTTTGAGCTTTGTGAAATGAACATTCACATTTAGATAGCATGCTATCTTAATGTCTAGTGGGGATTTTCACTTAGCTTTCTTAAGAAATAATCACCATAGTCATGCATCTTAAAAAGGAACAAGAAAATCCTACATCATTTGGTATCTAGAGCTTTGGTTGGCCTTGAATATGGTGTTTTCTTGTGCTAACCTTTGGTTTCTTTGTCTTGGCTCCTTGGAAGGCTCTTAGATTTGATGGTTCCAACTTGGTGGGCACATTTTATTTCCAATTCATTAGAGGTTCAAGTATCTAAAATTGCCCTCTTTAAATTCTTGTGTTTGATGAAGTGAAAACATACCTTGTTATCCTTAAAAAGTATGTTGGCCGAGAGCTTCTTTTTGCCTTGTTACCATGCCAAAATTTTCTTAACTTGTCTCTCTTTGTCTTAAACTTTGTTTGAGTCATATGTCATATGCTAGTTGAAGTTTTCTTGCCTTTGTGTTCAAGTACTTGAATATTGCATGAATATATGTCTTGTTTGATGGATACTCCTTGAAATTGATTTTGGCCTAAAATAATTTGAGGAACTAAGTGTCCAAGCCACCTAAAACTCTTTCTCACCATTTTATGAAACTAGTTCTGGAAGAAGAAAAAAAAATCACTAATTTTGGCTTAAAAGCTGAGAGCAACCTTGCTCCTTGGTGAACTAAAAGTGTGTTTTTCACTAGGTGTTATGATACAAGTTTTCATACTTAGTGTTGGGTGATATTGGCTAATTAGTTCCACTTTTCTACTTGATTATTATCTTTCTTGGTTTATGCATGAATTATTAATGTATGTTCAAGTGCTTTCTAATAGAGTATTTTTCATGTGATTTTCTCGTGTGTCTTATTAAAGTTTTGTCTCATAAATTCTCTTCTTTAGAGTTTAACTTTCTTGGCTTTGTGCTTTTATTGCTTGTCTTTAAGTACTCTTGGTTTTGTCTTAGTAGTTTTCCTCCTCGTGTTTGAGAAAGGATTCAAATTTTAAAAGTAATTTCACTCTTTTTGGTGGATGCTTGAGTGTGGCCTTGCTTTGTGGGTTTGTGAGAGTGAACCTGAAACACTTAGGTTTTTGCTTAAGACCATTCTCGGCCTTAGGAATTTTTGTTTTTTGGTGCCTTCACTTTTGCTCTCAAGACATATCCATGCACCACTATTTTAAGGTGGGAGCTCTCGGGAATTGTGTCTGCAACACACTAACTTTCTTTCTTGTCTTGACTTTTGCTTTGTTTGTAAGAGAAATATATTTAAGTCCAATCTTTGAGGATGTAAGGGAGGAGGAGGACTCGGCCTCACCCTATTCACCTCTAATTGTGACTCTTGTGGCTACTCAAGGTGCATTAGTAGACCTTGGTAATATATTACAGCAAATAGAGCTTAATAGAAGAGAAGATAAAGCTCATGGTGAAAGACTCCTCCAAGAACACATGCAACAATTGCAACAACAACAAAAAATGCAATTGCAACTATAACAAAGATAAGATGAGAGGAGGAGAAGGAGATCCTCATCTAAGGACTCCTATGGTGGAGAAAGGAGAAGAAGGTTTGACCATGAGGGTGGAAGAAGGCGCAATCAATTGCCAACAAGACAACCACCACCCATCAAGATTCCAAAATTCAAGGGAGAACATTATCCCAATGTCTACCTTAAATGGGAGCAAAATATTGACCAAATCTTCAACATTCGTGACATTAGTGATCAAAAGCAAGTAGACTTAGTTGTTTTAGAATCTGAAGAGTATGCCATGACTTGTATGGCATCAAACCAAGGGCCACCAACGGCCTCTTGGGTGAACATTAAAATTTTAATGTGCGCTCGTTTTGTTCCATCCTATTTTAGGAGATAGACTCTTTTGAAGCTCCAAAGGCTTCAACAACGGTCAATGTGTGTATGAATATTACAAGTTGATAGAGTTCATGCTCTTAAAGGTAGGACTCCAAAATGATCGTGAAGTAGAGAGTGGCTAGGTTTGTGAGTGGTCTTAAGAGAGAAATTTAAGATATAGTAGAATTGTATGAATACCTTACTCTTAGCAAGGTTTTACACTTGACCTTAAAGGTTGAAAGGCAATTAAGAAAAGAAACAAGAGGCAAAGATGATAATTTCTTACAATGACTATTATACTAAGCCTTAGAAGGGTAAAGAAAGAAAAAAAGGAAAGAAACCCTTCCAAAACTCTCCAAGATCACATTTCCAAACCAACTTCGTCTAGAAAAATGCATGATAAAAAAAATTTCTTCTCAAGATACAAAAACAAGCTCCATTAAGTGTTTCAAATGTTTGGGCTTTGGACACATTGTTTCCAATTGCCCCTCTAAAAGGAACATGTTTTTGAATGCTAGAGGAGAATTTGAAAGAGAACATTCTTCCCCTGCCTCTTCCCCAAAGAGTTCTCCCCCACACATTTCTTCTTCTTATTCAAGTGAGGATGAAATCAAACCTCAAGAAGGAGACTTACTAGTTGTTAGGCACATGTTGGGACAAATTCCCAAATGATGAAGCTCATTGTACTAATTTGGAAGGAAGAAGCTGCATGAATGCAGTGAAATATAGCTGGATAAAGGAGAAGAAGACAAGTTTGAAGGCTCTTGTAGTTATGGAGTGGTGTGGTGGAGATGAAGTTCTAAGAAAGAAGATTATCCTAGGGAAGGAGACTAAAAGAGCTAAGGGAGAAAGCTAGTCTAGCATTGACTCTTAAGGCAATAATGTGGAGTGATCTCAACATCATTCTATTACCAAACAAAGAGTAATACAAGTGGTGGGAGGTCCCATTTATAGTAGGATGGCCGACCATAATGAGATACAAATGTAACATCAAATGAAATGTAAATGTGGCTTGGAAAGGAAGCTAGATTCATGGCCGTGTGATGCAATAGAGTGAAGGATCAAGAGCAATGTGGCAAGTCATGTTCTTCATGCTTGCACCATGAGGAAAATGCACTCCAACCTAAGCTCCATCTAAGTCATTCTTGACCAAGATTCCAATTGGGCTTGAAATAGCCCAATTTGAAAGCTAATCAATAAAGTACTTTGACATTTTATTCTATAAAGCATGACCTAACATTTGGCCAAAAAATAAAGTCTACTCTAATGCTCCAACATGCATTCTCTCATATTATGACATCTTCCTTGGCCCATGAGAATAACATTTGAAGCCCATGATGATTTTGGCCATCTTAAGAGAAGCTCATTTGAATCTTTCTAAGCATGTCTCTTGTTATTGGGCCTTTGATTGGACATGGGCCTTAAGGTGCATGTGGGCCTAGAGTTGGGCCTATGATGGACTCATCATCTCCTCCATCTTGGAAAGGATTTGTCCTCAAATCTTGATGTTCATTATCATCCACGTAACCTACAAAAGGAATCAAGTGAAATACATTGAATGTGGAGTGAACACCATAATCAATAGGAAGATCCAATTTATAAGCATTTTCATTGATCTTTTTGATTATTTAGAATGGACCATTACCACGAGGACTAAGTTTGAATTTTCTCAAATGTGGAAACCCTTCCTTTCTTAAATGTAGCCAAACTAAGTCACCCTCATTAAAACTCCCAGCTCTCTTGCCTTTGTTGTGATATTTGGCAACTTTTTCAGTTTGAGCTTGAATTTGGTTTCTTACCTTTTCATGTAAATCCTTTATGAACTTATATTTAGATACCCTTTCTTTATAGATGAAATCAAAAGAAGTAGGAAATGGTATTAAATCTAGAGGTGTGATAGGATTGAAACCATAAACAACCTCAAAAGGAGAGAGCTTGGTGGTGCTATGGACCACACAATTGTATGCAAATTCAATATAAGGAAGATACTCATCCCAAGATTTATGGTTGCCTTTAAGGACAACCCTCAACAAAGTGGATAAAGATCTATTGACTATTTTCGTTTGCCCATCAGTTTGTGGGTGACAAGTAGTAGAAAAAAGATAGTTTGGTTCCTAGCCTTGACCACAAAGTCCTCCAAAAGTGGCTAAGGAACTTAGTATCTCTATCAAACACAATGATTTTGGATAGACCATGAAGACGAACCACTTCTTTGAAAAATAACTTTGCAATATTGCTAGCATCATCTACTTTGTAGCATGATATAAAATATGCCATTTTGAAAAAACAGTCCACCACCACAAAAATAGAATCAACACCCCTATAAGTTCTTCGAAGTCCTAGGACAAAGTACACACTTATGTCCTTTAAGGGGTGAAAGCAATAGGAAATGAGTATAAAGGACAAAAGGCATTATAGTAGATTTGGCATGTAAACATGTGATGCAACTAGAGCAATGTCTTTAGACCTTTTTCCTCATTTGGGGCCAAAAGAATTTCTCTTTAAGCATGACTAAAGTTTTAGCAACCCCAAAGTGTCCCAAAAGTTCTCCTTCATGCATTTCTTCGATACGAAGTTTTCTATGTGAACTATGAGGAATACAAACTCTTACTTCTTTGAACAAATACCCATTGTTCACATAGAAACCATCTTGGGACTTATGCTCACAAAACTTGTAGATAGGAGAAAAATATGGATCTTCAAGATACAATTCACAAACATTTTCAAAGCCAAGAATTTGAGAACCTATGGTGGCTAGAAGATTATATCTTCTTAAAAGTGCATCGGCCACAACATTGGTTTTTCCTTTCTTGTATTTGATAATGTATGGGAATTTTTCTAGGAATTCCATCCATTTGGCATGTCTTTTATTGAGCTTGTGTTGGCTCTTCAAAAACATGAGAGATTCATGATCACTATGAATGATGAACTCTTTTGAAACGAGGTAATGCTCCCAAGCATGAAGTGCTCTCATAAGTGCATAAAACTCTTTATCATAGGTGGAATAATTATGCGAGGGCCCATTCAATTTTTCACTAAAATATGCAATGAGATGACCTTCTTGTAACAAAAATGCACCAATGCCAACACCCAAATCATCACATTCAAGCTCAAAGGTTTTCTCAAAATTTAGAAGAGCAAGAATGAAAGCTTGAGTGAGCTAAGCCTTAATCTCATAAAAAACTTTTTGTTGCCTTTAACCCCTAACAAAAGGAACATCTTTCCTTACAAGCTCATCCAAAGGTGAAGCGACAGTAGAAAAGTTGGGTATGAACCTTCTACAAAAGCTTGCAAGACCATGAAAACTACGGATGTTCCTAATACTTTTAGGAATAGGCCATTCTTAGATGACTTTGATTTTCTCAGGGTCAACATGAACCCCATTTTTGTTGACTACAAAACCTAAAAAGACTACACTATCCACATAAAAATTACATTTATCTATGTTTGCATAAAGTTGATTTACCTTGAGAATTGAAAGAACATCCCTAAGATGACCTACATGACCACTAAGACTCCTACTAAACACTAAGATATCATCAAAATAAACTACAACAAACTTACCTATACAATCCCTCAAGACATGATTCATTAGGCACATGAAAGTACTTAGAGCATTGGTTAGGCCAAAGGGCATGACTAACCATTCATAAATACCAAACTTGGTCTTAAAAGCGGTTTTTCATTCATCACCCTTTCGGATGCAAATTTGACAGTAGCCACTTTTGAGATCAATTTTGGAGAAAATAGTTGCTCCATGTAACTCATCCAACATGTCATCAAGTCTTGGGATGAGATGTTTACACTTGATAGTGATGTTGTTGATAGCCTTACAATTACAACACATGCGTCATTACCATCTTTCACCAACAACACAGGAACAACATAAGGACTTAAACTCTTTTGCACCCAACATTTCTCTAAAAGATCATTCACTTGAGACTCTATCTCCTTTGTTTCAATTGGATTTGTCTTATAGGCAGGTCTATTGAGAAGACTAACCTTAGGCACAAAATCAATTTGGTGCTCAATTCCTCTAATAAGGGGTAATCCATGAGAAATATCCTTAGGAAAAACATCTTGAAAATCTTAAAGAAGAGCAACAATAGAAGGAGGTAGATCCTTAAGTGAAAGACTTGGAAGACAAGTGAGGGAAGAGTCACATAAGAAGAGATAGGAAGGTTGTTCTTCATGAAGCATATTGAGAGACGATTTTTTAGTTAAAAGAATTTCATGAGAAATGACCTTAGGAGTGGAACTTGGAGATTCCCTTACCTCACTCTTGGGACTTAAAGTAGAGTTCTTGGAACTCTCTTCCTCTCTCCTAGCTCTCATTTGAGTTTGATCACTAACAACTTAACTAAGATTGAAAGGGTGAAGCATAAACTTTTTTTCTTTATGAAGGAGGATGATCTCATTGGTATGACCATTATGGGTGGTTTTGCAGTCAAGTTGTCACGACTTTCCCAAGAGAATGTGACAGCTTCCATGGGAATGACATCACATATCACTCTATCTTTGTATTTCCCAATGGAGAACTTGATGTCCACTTGATGCTTAACTTTGATATCCCCATCTTCATTAAGCCAATGAAGTTTATAAGGCTTGGGATGAGGTATCAAGGCTAAGTTCAACTTCTCTACCAACCTTTTGCTACAATAATTGCAACACGATCCACTATCAATGATAGAAAAACATGTGTTTTTCAAAACATCATATCTAGTGTGGAAAATATTTTCCCTTTGATCATTGAGAGGAGTACTTGGTTGATTGCTAAGAAGCCTCCTAATCATCACAAGACGACCTTCATTTGGGTAAGCATCTTCTTTGGAAGATGCTTAAGAGGTAGAACTATCAGAGTCACTTGAAGAAGATGACTCATCTTGACTACTGTAGATGTGTTTGCCCTTTAACACAATGGTGCGGTTTGTAGGACATTGGGCAGCCACATGACCTCTTCCTAAGCACTTAAAGAACTTAATTTCACTGCCTCTCTTGGTAGAAGTTTCACTTTTATCACTTACCTTTGCAAGATTCTTAAGAAGAAACTCTTTTGCTTTAGAAAAATCCCTTTTGAAATCTTTTGGTGGATCATTTTTGGAATAAGAGATAGAAGGATTCTTGCGAGAAGGTCTTCTTAAAAGTTATTGTTCAACCCTAATGCACATTTGCACAAGATCATTCAAATTATTATAGGGGAGCAATTCCACTCTATCTCTTATTGCAAAATTGAGACCACTTAAGAATTTAGCAATGGTAAGATCCTCATTCTCTTCAATTCCCGCTCTCATAATGTATAACTTCATCTTTTGTCTATATTCCTCTATTGTCATATACCTTTGTTGGAGCCTTTGGAGTTCATCCAAGAGCTCTCTTTTGTAATAAGAGGGAACTTGACGGGCATGAAGGGCTTCTTTAAGAGCATTCCAATACTCAATTTCATGAAGCCCTTTTCCCCTTTTTTGGAAGGAAGTCCACCAATTTAGAGCATGCCCTTGAAAGATAAGGGTAGCTAGAGAGACACGCCTCTCTTCCTCCACAACATGGCTTTTAAAGAGTTACTCCACTTTAGAAACCCAATCAAGGAAAGTCTCAACATTATCCCTACCATGTAAATGATGTAAGTCTATCTTGACTTCTTTAGGATGAGGAGCTATACGCCTTTGCCTTCTCACATGAGGCGATTGTCTAATGTTAATTCGTTCATCATCCTCCTCTTCATACTCATACTCATGCCTCAAAGAAGCACAAGAAGGCCTAAGAGAGGCATAGGGATTACGGGTGGAAGGGGTAAGTTGATTGGCAATTAGTTGAAGATTGGCTTGCATGGAAGCCATTTAGCTTTGAGGTCCCTAACCTCTTGAGAGAGGTTATTTAGGACTCTAAGGTCAACCTCAACCTCATCATCATCACTTGTATGGAGGTTGGTTTCATCAACATGTTGTTGATGTTGGATACTTGCACAAGGTGGTGGTGCATAAGGAGACAAGTGAAGTGGCGCATGAGGAGAAGCACATGTGGAGGAGAGAGAGAGAAGTAGCAAGGCTTTCTAGAATCATCTAGAAAAGATGACCACATGCCTTGGCCACCAAGTTGTCTATAAGCATCTAGAATGCGCCTACACTCTTACCTTGGTCGAAAAGACTCCTAGAGCCTACACATGTCCTCCTTTGTGACCTACCTTTTACAATCTAGGTTTTTATTTATTGAAATGTGGCCCTTGGAAGACTATTTGTTTTTGCTAAGAGGCCCTTGGGAACTTCTATTTAAGGGGACCTTTAACACTTGTATAAGGGTTGAACATTTTGGATAATTAAAACACCTTTTTCCGTTGAATCAATCCATTCTGTCCTTCTTTTGAGCTTTGTGAAATGAACATTCACATCTAGATAACATGTTATCTTAATGTCCAGTGGGGATTTTCACTTAGTTTTCTTAAGAAATCATCACCATATTCATGCATCTTAAAAAGGAACAAGATAATCCTACATTAGTAACCAATAGAGGTTCTTATCGTTTTATAATTTATTTTATTTTATTAGTGAAACCTCTTAAGTTTTGTGCTTAAGAGAGAGTTGGACGTAGCTTGAGTTTGGGTGAACTTGTATAAATTTTTGTTTATGCTTAATTTGTCTACTTATAAGTATTTCTACGTATCTTGTGTAAGAAACCTAGACATCTCAAATCTTAATGTCCAAAACAAAAAAGACGAGAAAAGGATAATAAGAACATTGCTAAATGGGAAGATTTGGATTCCTCAAACTCTGAACCTAATCAGGAAAAAGTCTCTCTAGGTCTTATACGAGATACTTCCAACAACACTTCATCAAATGGTTCAAATGAAGAAGAGGTAGACTTCTCTAATTTACATTCTGTTAGATAGATATATTCTGTATCAATATCTAACAATGCATTTCCATATTTTTTAAAATTCCAATTTTATTCCAATATGGATAAAAAAGATAGGGTGGAGAGGGGGTGGAGGTGTAGGAGGAGGTGAATGAAGAAGATGGGAGTGAAGGTAGAAGAAACTATCCAAATGTTGTGGAGGAGGAAGAGAGAAGAAAATAGGACAAATTTGACTTTTTATGGGAGTGCAAGAATAAATTCCCCGGGATGCATGTTATGCAAAACAATAAAAATGAATAATGCATTATGGCATGACATATACTTCAAAACCCCAGTAGCTTCATTAAATAAAAGAAAAAAAAGAAGTTGAATTTTTCTAACTTTGATGATTGATGATGGCTCTATAAATATGATTAAAAGTATAAGCTTAAGTAAAAAAAAATATTGAAGGTTAATTATTTATTACAATAACATGATTTTAAACGGCTAACGAAAACAATTTAAAAAGTAAGCTATACATAATTGTAAGAATCAACAAAACATACTTATCATCCTCGCAAACCCGAAGGGTCAAAAGAGTGAATCAAATTCGAATAGGTTGCGTGATCCAAAAGAAACTTTTGCAATCAACATTGGTTATTAATTGAAGGTCAAATTGTAAAAAAAAAATGAAATAATATTAAATGTAATAAGAAACTAATGATTACATAACTATAATATAAAACAAAACTCGTTAGTAGAACTTGTAAAGTAATGGTTATAAACATTAATTATTTTAAAGTAAAAAGGGATTATTTGACTGTAAAAAGGATTATTTTATAAATACCTATTTTTTTTCTTATTTTAATATTTAAGTGTGGACGTACAAACATTATTTTCTGTATATGACAAATGGATTTGAAAAATGGGTAAGATCTATGTTAGCCTGCAGGCTAATAGTCGAAAAAAGCAGGTGGATTAGTCAATCATTTAGATTTATTTATTTCACATTATAGATGTAAAATAGTAAAATTTAACTATTAGAATTAGAATAAAATGATAATATTAGATTTATCTATTTTACATTATGGATGTAAAATATTAAAATTTAACTTTTTAGAATTAGAATAAAATGATAATATTAAAATTGGATGTGATGGACTAAGGTTTTTAATTCGAACTAATTGTGAGTTATTAACCTAGCATGACTATTTTTGACATACTATAAGCAAATAAAGCTATGATTTCTCCCAGAAGCTCACACTTTTTTCAAGACCTTTAAGATAGGGTAGTTTATTCAGAGAATAACAAGTGTGGATTTGGAAGTAGGGAAGTAGTCGGCATGCCGATATTTCCAAAGTGAAGGCGACTTTGTTTAGAGTTTTGTAGCACCCTATTTGGGGTGTGTGACTTTTTCATTAGTTGGATTATAGGCCTTTTTTTTTTCCTTTCCCGAAAACTTGAGGTTTGAATAGTGGTAGTGACAGAAGTCTACCAAATAGGCATTACACTTTTTTCATGTTCTTTTACATGATAACGAGTTTCTAACATCCTGCTGTTATACACCGTGTTCGAGTAAAAATTTTGTCACGATTTTATTTTTAAAAACATTTTGGAATATAAAAAAAAGAAAGGATAATTAAATTGTGTTAGAGATTCTTAAATAATATAAGATTATTAAGTGTGATAGGAACAATTTTAATTAATAATAAAATAAAATAATTTTTATTTTTAATGTTAAATTACTTGATTACTATAAATAATTGAAATTTAATTTATAAATATTTATAATTTAGAATACACTTTTATTATATATATATATATATATATATATATATATATATATATCTTTTAAATAATTTAATACATGAACGGTAAGATTTTAAATTTTTATTGTTTTATTCTAGTTGTAATAGTTAAATTTTAATATTTTACATCTATGTTGTAAAATATATAAATCTAAATAATTGACTGATTGACGTGTTTTATTAGCATTTAGACTAACAGTAATGTAAAACTTCATTAATAGTTAATGAACTGAATATGCTACCATCTACTTATTAATGATGGACTAACATAGGAATCTTGACTCATTTTTCTCATTTATTTGTCATATATAGTTGAGAAATGGACATGTTTTTGAAGCATTGTCAATGGTAGGTCTCGACATATGATTCAAGGATCGATGTCCAACACTTCGTCGATTGTCCATGTTGATGGGAACCTGGTTAAACTCTCCAGAATTTTCAAGAGAAGTTTGCTCAGTTTCAAGATGATCCAAAATAAGCTAAAAGTCCAAGACTAGGTTTCTTGTTTCCTTTTATGGTCTCAATTGGCTTTTAGGGAGGGAGGGTTAGGAGCAAGGCTAACATAGGTTGTTTCTTGGAGAAATTGGAATGAGTCTAGGAGGATTTCTTAAAGGATATAGTGGTAACAATTGTAGGTTTTTGTGGAAGCTAATGCTATTTCGATTCTTTAACCAAACCATATTTAGGAAAAGTAAAACGGTAGACTTTAGGCTTCAGTTCAGAATTGAGGCATATTCATCACTTTATGCTTTAGTTCTTTTTGAACCGAAATCTATTCCTTTTTTTTAAAAAAAAAAATCTCGTTTCAACATCATCATGCTTCCTAGTACCACCAAAGAACCACCAACAAACAGAGTGATAGAGCTCGTGAGACATGAGATTGATGAAAAGACTCCATGAGCATGCATCGAAATGGAATGGAGACAACATTGAAGGCTCTTGTAGCAATGGTGTGGTTAGGTGAAAGTAGAAGTCTAGAATAGGTTCTATCCTAGAGGAAGGTGGCTAGAGGAAACTAAGGAGGAGAATTTGGCTAGCCATACTAATTAACATGTGCCAAATTCAATTGTAGATCTAGATCTAGATCTCCTTATTTCATGGATCAAATGCCAAGTGGCAAGTCACACTTTTCACATTTGCAACATGTGACAAATGTGGTAAACATGACTTGTTTCCTAGAGCACCTATTCGACCAAGGCTTACTTAATGAGGCCGTGAGCCCAATTAAGCAATGCTTTGGTGAATTTTGATCCATTATTCAATGTGCAACAAACTTACAAAGGTGGCCCAATTACATTGACCGAAATCGACGTGTAAACAAATGTTTATCTAGATTTTAATATCTTCCTTAGCCCATTTGAAAAGTTGCTTGATTCTATTGGGCCTTGAAGGATATTGACCATCACTAGTATTTTGAATCTTCTTATGCATTTCTTTAGTGATTAGGCCTTTATTTGGGCTTGGGCCTTGTTTTGGTATTGGACCTTGAAATGGGCTTGGGTCAAATCTATCATAGAGTCACCACCGCAAAACCACCAACATTGAATAAAAGGAAATAAAAATAATACTTTCATTAAGAAGAAATAATTATGAAATAGAAAAAAACGCAAGAGAAAAGACAAACCTCTCACCGTTTTCGAAATGGGAAGGAAAGGGAAGGGAAAGTTCGCAATGGCGACGTGACTACATAGTTCACGTTGGTGACGATGAAGGGAAAGGAAAGGAGGAGAGTGGAGGAGTGACAAAGAAAGTGGCGACGTGGTTTACATTTGGTGACTAAGAAGCGCGGAAAGTGGAAGAGTGTGGTTGTAGTAGAGAAGTGAAGCGGCATAAATGGAAAAACTTTGGTGGGGATGTAAAATTTTAACCCTAGTAGACGAATAAACCTCAGTTATTTAAAGAATTGAGGCCTATAGTTGTGTAGAAAATTTCAATAATTCCAACGTATTTGAAAAGACTTTAGTTTTCTTGAAACCAAAGCATATGTAGTGATTTCAAAAACTTTTTTTGCACTGGTGCTTAGGTGGTGAAAAATTAAAAGTAGATGAGTTATGATATGGTGGTGGTGGCAAGGTTTGTTGGTAGTTTATTAGATAAACTAGATTTTGCATAAGGATATGAGTATATGGATAAGACTTGCTTTTTGCTTTTTTATTTTATTTATTTTGGAAGTTCTTAACAAGCTTAGGTGATGGAAGAGGTTAATAATGAAAACTTATCAAGAACACAATTATGAGCATCAGACCTTATTATATGTATGTATCATGTTTCGCCTATAGAAACAAGTAATATGATTGAACAAATACAAGTTGCTTGCTATGTTATTTGGCTTATAAGTTTTTTCTTGGACAAATGAAAAATATACTTCGTCTAAAAGACGTAAGCCTTGAGCTTGTCATGATACATGTCAAACTTATTAATACGTGTGCTTGTGGAGAATGTTTACTTCATTCTTTTAAGAAGATTTCACAATATTTTGTCAACATCAAGATCCCTGGAAAAACAAATTGAAAGTCGCTCCATGCAAAAAAGAAGAAATGTTAGTGTTGCAAAGTCAACCAATTGTATTAGGTCCCACACTTTACTCAAAGGTAGAAACAAGGTAACAATCATAGGCTTGATAAGTCATGTCATGTTTCAAGGGAGTTGCACAAAGAAGTCACATACATTTAATGGTAGGTTAAGATAATTTAATGCATCTCCAAGCCCCAACAACTGACAAATGATAGTTGAAGAAGAAGAACTTAAGTTTGCATCACAATGAATACAAAGGATTCCAAAGAATAATCGGTCTTAGCTAAGAGTTATTGTGTTTCAAATTGTACTTTTGTTTAGTCAAGAGTGATCATTAGTGAAGCCTCGCAACCTCTCCACCCCACCGTTATTGTGTTGGTAACACTTAGAAGGGTTGTTCTTGGTTACTATTCTTCTCGTTGATGGTATTTTTATCATTGTCTATATGGGTTATCATTTCAGTTGTGTGTTTTTTCCTTTCTTGGCTAATAATTAGTTTCTCTTTGGTTATGCACCCATTTCACATACTTTTTCGATTGACTTGCTAGCACCAACTCCTTAATCTTGTCTTTTAGAGCCTTGTCTTTTAGAGTCTATTTGTTTCTGTCGACAAAAACTAGGAAGCGAAGATTTCACAAATACAAGACACATAATGAAGGGAAATATGACAAAAAAATTAAGTTTGAAACTTTCTTCATTGAGGTGCGAAAAAAGACAAGGTAAATGTGCTTTAATTAATTTTATATTATATTTTATAAAATAAACTAAAAATTTATTTAAAATTAATTAACTAAAAAGAAATAAAATATAATAATAGATTTATTATTTCATAATAACACATTAAATAATTAAAATATATAAATATTTATTGTTTTATTTGACTTGTAATATATATATATATATATATATATATAATTTTAATTTGTTTTAATATACTTTTATTTTGTGATATAATTTTATATTTTAATTTAAAATTTATTTTAATTTTAGTTTATATTTTTTATCTTATAATTTTATTCATTAAAATATTTTTTAATCCATTAAATAATCACATCACTCACAAATTCTTATAAACTTTCCACTCAAATCATATCATTTTCCTTTCAATCCAAACAACCTCACTTTTTCACCTTCAAACCCACTCATCCAAATCCACTCTCCCATCCAAACAAAGCTTTTAGTGTTATACACGTGGGATGATCACAATTATAATGGTATCAATAATGCTTAATACAGTTGACATTATGAGTTCAATAGTCAAGGCTTCTTCAAGAAGGTATTCCTTGTTGGAATAGTGTGAAATTGGGTCCTCTTGGTTCACAAAATCATATATAGAGTGAGGGTTTCTTGTGATTATTCTCATAATATGTTTTTTGTGTCTTGTTTCAACTTGATTTTTGTTATTCAAATCCCTTAGTTTGTCCAAGTTCAGCATTTGCTTTTTGTACCAGCTATAAAATGGTCTTGACTTCAATGCACTTACCATGTGGTGAAATGACACTTTCAGATTTGGTTTCGAATGTTCAAGGCTACTTTCCCAAACCTCACTATGAATGCTCATAATGACTCTCCATCTCTTATTGTACATTAACTAAGATAATGGAGTCAAGGTGATGTAGTTATGTCATGATGAACTAGGAAACATACTTAGTTACCAGAGTATCAAAATTTTCAATAGAGTACAGTGAAAGCCTTGTGAACCAAGTGAGGGTCACATCCTTGAGTGACATGAGGGACACTTGATAGATGTGCAAACTTACATGGTGAGATATGCATCTATGTGTTCATTCAAATCAGAAGTATCATCTTAGCAATCTAGACTATAGCTCTTCTAACTAGGTGGTAAAGATGCTTCCATTATCCCCTCAATGAAGGAATGTTAGTATGAGCCTCTGTGTCCAAATAAGTGTGGGCTAAGGCATGATACGAGGTTTTTATTTTTTTGGTTATAGTATTTGCTTCTCGCTCTTTAGGAATAAGCATTAGTGATGTTGATTAGGAGCCTCATAAGTTTTTTCATGGTCGTTGATTCATTGGTATGACTCTTCTAATCATTCTTCAAGTTTCTTATAAGTTTTTTCATGGTCGTTGATTCATTGGTATGACTCTTCTAATCATTCTTCAAGTTTCTTATGATATTGGCATTCCCGAGTTTTATGTTGTGTTCGTATCCACGGATTTACTATTGTGAGGGATGAATATGTGAGTGACTAGCATGTTCGAATCCAACGATTTGAGTGGAGAGACGAATACAAATTTATGGGATGAGATGCATATTTCGTCTTCGATTAGGATAAAATAGTAATAATAATAAATAAGATTGATAATAAATAATAATATTAATAGATAATAATTATTATAAATAATTATAATTATAAATAATAATAATATTTTAATTTTAATACATAAGGGTAATATAGTAATTTTACATTTTAATTTGTTAAAAACTTTTTTATCTATTATATCATTCAAATCTTTCACAAACTTTCATAAATTTTACCCATAAATTCACTTCCTTTCAAATCAAAATCTTTTGAAAGAAACAACACAAATTTCACTTTCTAATACTCTAAATTTATCTAATGACTCTTTCCTAAATCCATCTTCTTACAAAAATGCGGTCAATCCCTTTTTTTTTTTCGAATTTTGGATTTTGTTTTCTAAGTGCAAGCAATAGCAACATCTCGCTGACATTATTTTCACTCCTTCCCGTGTTTTTTTTAACATTTATCATCATGTTTTTTTGTTAAAAACACGTGATCTTGGAAAATGTTATTTAAGCCTTTGATAAGCAACAGAATGTTCTTAAAAAATCTGATATAACTTTTACAAGACCAAAATATATCTCTATTCTTGGTATGAGACGTGATCTTCATGCTCTTTTGATGGTCAAATAATAATCTACTTTACATTGTTGAAAAGGATGTGAGCTGTTATTATAAAAACAATTTAACATCCCTAATAATCTACTTCCATTTATTCATAATTTGAATTTGTCACCTATTTAACTTTCGAGATATTATCTAAGGAAACACTACTGATTTTTAATTCATTTTCATGACTCCTTTTGCCCAAAAGGTAATAAGGTTTATGCGAAACATTCATGGTGATTAAAACACAAATAATTTACACTTTTATTATATATATATATATATATATATATATATATATATATATATATTAAACTTGAATTTATTTATGTCTCAAACTTTTATACACTTTAGTTTATAAATTTCAAAAAGAATGTTAGAAGCTAAGATTTGAGTTTTAACGTGTCCGAATAGTGTAAACAATTCAAATATGTCATCTTAAAATGTATTTGACATATAAAAAATCTAATATAATTAGGTTAAAAAAACTATAAATATTTATTTTTAGAGTTTGAGAATAAAAATATACCAAAGTTCAGAACAAGTTTAGATCCAAAACTAAAAATCTTTTGAAAAATAGTACTCCGCTTTTACCCTTCAAGAGTAGGGATGGCAGCGGGGGGTGGGCGGGACGGGGACGAGTTTCGCTATCCCATACTCATCTTGGTAAAAAAAATCCATCCCCATCTTTATTCCCAAACCTAACGGGTATCAAACTTTTGTCTCATCTCCATCCCCACCGGGTAACGGGTATAATCTCTACCCATACCCGTACCCGTTTTCTTATTACTTCAATATTAATTTTAATTAATTTTTATAAAACAATAAAAAATTACGGTAAAGAAAACATAATATTATCAAATATAGGAGAATGGTTGTTTCTTTGATATCAAATACTTTGAAATAAATTATAATTGTTTACATTTTATATTAGAATACCAAATAAAATTTTATCAAAACCAAAACATTTATTAAATTTGCAAACTACAAACATTAATGAAACCTAGTTGATACAATTTAAAAATATTTTTAAGAAAACACAAAAGAAAAAAAAAATTCAAATTAAAATATATTTTAAATGTTTGTTTACTTCAATTTTTAAAATTCTAATGAATCTCCTTTTTATACACTAATAAAAGTTATAATACATCACTTGATCAAAATGACGCAAAGAACAAATAATAAACATAATAATAAAATTTTGACATAGATCTTGTATCTTTTGAACTTCAATGTATGTTGATGGTGATAAAAAAATATTCATGACAATTGCATTAAATTTTATATTATAGTAAATAAAAATTATTTATACAATTATAGTGAAAAATTACAATATGATTGATAATGAGTTAGAAAATAAAAAATAATTAGATATAAATATATCAAAATAATATTGTACATGATGAAAATAAACAACAAATAAAAATATTAAAAAAATCAATAAATGTGTGTCTAAGAAACAATTTGAGAGACTATCGAAAGAAATCGCATAAAGAAAAACAAATGTATAATTAAGGGTATGATAAGATTAAAAATACCTTGGAGATCTAAGAAAAATTTTCAAATATTAACATATATACTCAATGGTTGAGAAATAACGAAAATTGTTTTAGTGAAACAAAAGTTCTTCAAATGAAAGAAAAATTAACAACAATAAGTAAATAATTTTTTTTATATTACCTAGTAAATGAAAGGTTTATGCTATTAAAAACTTAAATTGAGAGTATTAAACATTCTCATGTGAAAGGAAAATATACAATAAATAAAAATATTAGAAAAATACTAAAAATATTCAAATGTGAGACATAATTTTTTTTTAATTCACATACATCATTTTAACATAATTACATAAAGGTTATGATAAGATGACAAATATATTGGAGATGCGAATGAGTTTTATGACAAACAAAATAATTAGAAAAAATAAAAAATAGAATATATATATATATATGGTTACTTAATTAATTATGAATATTTTAATAATTTAAGCAGAGACGAAGATATAGTGGGGACGGATATTATGGTGAGGATATGTACATCCCCATATTCATCCCCATACCCATTTGAAAAAGTCGAGGATTCTCCATACTCATACCCATACCCAGTCAATGCGGGGATTCCCTGTCAAAACGGGGACAAGTTCGGACAATACCCACGAAGACGGGTTTATTTGTCATCTCTATTCAAGAGTCATTACACTATACACTATTGAAAAAGAAAGTCATCAAGTTTGTGTTTATTTCATGGAGTGAACTTGAAGAAGTGGATTTGAGTGAATTTAAGGGGAAAGAGGAATGAAAGTTGAGTTGTTTAAATTGAGAGAAAGATGATAAAATTTTAAAAGGAAACAAGAGGAAGATTTATGAGAATTAGTGAGTGATGTGATTGATGTGATAAATTAAAAACAATAGCTTGATTGATAAAAAAATAAAATTACTAGGTTATCCTTATATATAAAAGAAATTTAAATTAGATTATAAATAATATGTATTATATTAAAATATCAGTTATTATTTAAACTAGAAAAAATATTGATAAAAATATGATTTTTAAAAAGTAAGATGGAATAAGATTTGTAAGATTAATTTAAAAAATCTAAGTAATAATTTGACATTATGAAATTATGTTAGTTTAAAATTAATATAAATTAAATGGAAGAAATTTTGTTAAAAATTTATATATCGATCAAAATAATTTAAATTGAAAATTGTACATCTAAAATAAAATTTAAATAAAGTCAAAAAGTAAAAAAATGTGTAAAAGAAAAATTGAAAAAGTATAAAAATAAAATGGTAAATCTTCTATTTTAAAGAAGATCACTCTTTCTCCACTCCTAATCTATCTTTGCAAATCAATATATACAAACACACTCTTCATCTCCGCTCCCTTTGTCTCCTCTAGGAAATCACCATAATCAAAGGCTAAGTAACCTTTTCTCCTTCAGGAGTAATTTTCCTGAGCTTGAAAACAAGAGTAAAAATTCAAAAACCGCAGTACCCTATCTGAAACCAAAACTCATTTTTCTTTTTTCTTTGCTGAAAATCAGAACATTCTGTAGTACGTTATCCCCGTTTTCCCATCCATTCACAGATTATAAAAATGAGATTTCCGTGTTGAAGGAAAAATGAAAGGTTAGATAAACAAATACAAATATAATGTCCGAAAAGTCCACCCGAAGTGGTTGAGCTAAACCTCCGATTTTCCCTTCTTAAAATCCTTACATCACCTTCCTCTGACTCGATCCATTCCACTCCCAAACTCTTACCAAATCAATCCACATTCATGCCCGGAGAACCACGTCCCTTGGAGATCCACCTCAGGGTCAACTCCAAGAGAAGCAACGCCAACATGGTGCACCCTGTGGCCGTGGAAACTGTGTACCCTGTTCCGCCCCAGAGACAGGAACTCAAACATTACCGCAAGTGGTTCCCTTGGTTGATTCCTCTCTTTGTTGTTGCTAACATAGTTTTGTTTGTGATCACTATGTATGTCAACAACTGCCCCCATAACTCTGTCTCCTGCATTGCCACCTTCTTGGGTCGCTTCTCCTTCCAGCCCTTCAAAGAAAACCCCCTCTTGGGCCCTTCATCCTTGACGTGAGTCACTTTTTGTTTTATTCTTGTCACTCTTTTGATTCATACGAATTGAACACAACTGAATTTTTATACTACAATTAACTCACGCTTAAATCAACTCTGTTGGAAATCCCATATATCCACCAGAAATAAGAAAGATTTTTCTTGAAAAACTCGAATAGGAGGATTGAGTTAGACTTTAATTCACTTCCTAACATGTTATTGTTGTTGCAAGATTGGATTTTTGGTCGTTCTATGAGACTAATTTGCGTTGGGGTTACTCTGGGTTTAACGATTTTTCGTGAGCCTGTTTATGTATATTTTGGGTAAATAATTGTTTTTTTTTTTCTTACTAAAACGGGTTTTAAAAATAAGTAATTGTTTTGAAAGTGTCATTCAGTTATGGATAATTGTACCAATATTTTAAACAGTGATCTTTGAAATATTGCAAAAAGTTATGGATAAAAAGGGACCGGAATCGCTATGATATTGATATTAGGAAAAGTTGTGGACAAATCTGGCTGCAATTTGTGGTTCAATGGAAACCTTGATGTTGTGGTTGTAATTGCGGTTGGGGAAGTGGGGACTTTCCTTTAAGACGTTTAATTGTCCTGTTGGTACTGTTATTATTGTATTTGAATATTTCAGTACTTTCTTTTTTCTTTTAGTTTATTTTGATATTATGTGTTGAATACAGTTATAGTTTTAAAATTTTAATTTTCGGTTATTCTTTGAGTTTCACCGTGATTATTAAGACTGAGAAATGGAGAAATGTTACTCTCTGATACTTTCTTTCGTTTTCAACAAGTGTCATGATAAAATGAATGTTTGAAAGAGAATGTTAGAAAAAAAATGTTCATGAAATTCCTCTTTTTAAAATAAGAAAAACAAAATGAAAGAGGGAGAAAACAAAGGAGAATGAAGGAGAAATAGGAAAAGAGGGTGAGAAGTTATCTCTACATGATAGTGAGGAAGTTAAAAAGAAAATGAAATGGAGATAAACATGGCAGTTACTTAATAAAAATCAAAACTAAAATAGAATATCACATCGTAATTGTTATAGATAATAGATTGTAAATTGTTGATGATGCGTGTTGTTGGCTGACTTAGGTACTTTAAGTAATATATTGAGTTTGAAAAAACGTTTTGAGAAGAGAGATTTTACTGAAGATATCTAATATTAATGTTCTTGTGATCCAAAAATCATACATGGGTAGAATGTTTATTTTGCCAGGGGTAATTGGCTTTATGGATCACATGACACCATTGGACTTGTTAAACACCTGAGTGATCCTTGTTGAGATATCAACAAGTTTTAATTGCTTTGGCCATTAAGTGTTTGTGATTATATTGTATTTAAATTTGTTATCGCGTAATGGTGGTGATGGTGATGATGTTGAAATAGTCCTGAGATTTTTTGTGTGTGGTTTTCATTATCTGATGAGAAATTTGGATTATGGATTTGACTGTTACTGTCATTGAAGATATTGGATTTGATTATTGTTCAGGTTACAGAAGATGGGGGCTCTTGATGTTGGCAGAGTGGTTCATAGACACCAGGGGTGGCGCCTTGTCACTTGCATGTGGCTGCATGCTGGGGTTTTCCATCTGTTGGCAAATATGTTGGGTATTCTAGTAATTGGAATTCGGCTTGAGCAAGAATTTGGGTTCGGTAAGTATGTGTGATGATGTGACATTATTCAAGATTAAGGCTTGTTTCTTTTTTATGTGGCTTGTGATTATCAGCTTTTGTCATAGCAATTTAGATTTGATCTCTCTAAAATTTCCCTTTTAGACTTAAGTTTCACAACTGAGATGTGTGATTTTCTTGTGTCATGTTATTGATTGCTTGGTTTAGCTCTAAATTCTTAACTGATTCTTGCATACTTGTGCAACAGTGCTTATTGGACTGCTATTTGTCATATCTGGATTTGGGGGAAGTTTGCTATCTGCTCTTTTCATCCAGTCAAACATTTCTGTGGGTGCTTCTGGTGCGCTTTTCGGCTTGCTGGGAGGCATGCTTTCAGAACTCATTACTAACTGGACTATATATGAGAACAAGGTGCTTGTTAAATTGCTCATTTGAAACTGTGAGTGTTTCAAAAGGAGAGAACTTCTTAAAAGCAACCTACTGACAATCAAGGTTTTCTTTTCATGTGAAGCTAGCAGCACTCCTCACGCTTGTGATCATCATTGTTATCAATCTAGCAGTGGGAATTCTCCCACATGTCGACAACTTTGCTCATATTGGAGGCTTTCTAACAGGATTTCTTCTCGGATTTGTATTTCTGATACGTCCCCAGTTTGGATGGGTTAACCAACGCTATGCTCCCCTAAATTATTCTCCAGAACGAGCTAAGCCTAAATTCAAAAAGTATCAGTGCATCTTATGGGTCCTCTCTCTCGTCATTCTTATTGTTGGGTAAGCATTCTTTAACGTGTCACTTTTTTCAAGATCAAGTTGTTCTTTGTAATGTATGATGCAAGGTGAGACTTAACATAATTAACCCTGCTGACACATAACATGAAACCTGGACTTTCCTCTAGTTGTTGGGGTAGATGCATTCTTGGTTTACCACAGGTAGTATACTGAAATTAAAATACATGTACCATGAGAAGCCGAGTTGTATGCTTTATGCAGAAGCTAGAAACATTTCAAACCCATCAAACTATGATCTTATATATACTGTATAATTAAAACTCAGTTTCATGATTTTAATTCATTTGACAGTCATTTCTAATGTAATTGTTCTTGATAATATTAATTAGATAAATGTTCATATAGTCATAGTTCATAGTAGATATTAAGTAACAAAAACAAAGAAAAATGGCTAGTTTGAAAAGGAAGATTCTTTTAAACAATTATAGTAGTTATATGCAATTTTAGAAAGCCTACTGCAATTTCTACTTGAATCTCTGAGGACTATATAGAACTGAAAAATGTGATTCCAAGTGGCACTAATGAAATGAATAAGTATAGAAACAGATACTAGATCGTAGGTTTCTGGCAACAAAACTAATATTAAAGTTCTGCAGAAAAGATCCTAACAGGAAACATACACTAATAGATGGTTCTTTTTATATCATGTAAAGCTGGTCTATTTAATACTCACTCTATTGTTGTTGATTGGAGCTATATATTTATATTTTTTTAATAGTGAGCAAATGGTAGATAGCATTAAAATAGCATTAAAATGGTTGATGAATATCATATTCATCTATTGTAATTTCATTTAAAGAGTGGAGTAACCTCTGGCAAATTGTGGTTTAAATGTGTAGTTCAATAGGGAGTATGAGTACAAGAGTGGTTTAAGTAAATCAATGAAAAGTTTTGGTCTTATTGGAAATATGAGTATATATATATATATATATATATATATATATATATATATATATATATATATATATATATATATAGGACCTTAAGGTCAACCCATGAAAGTAATGTTACAAGTTAAGGCTTCTTGAAAAATTTATAATAATATTTTACTGGCTTGAATGGCATTAGAACGACCTTTCAGGATTGTACTAGGTAAGAATCTACTGCTTACAGAAGCAGAGGTGACATAAAAAAAAATGTCACCAAATATATATCTTAAATAATAAAGATTGAAAAGAAGCTTTGCCTTTGCTCTTAAAGCTACAAGCTGATTATACCATGTTCACAGTATGTGTTGTCGGTGAAACTGAGTCTGTATTCTCTTTTGAGTTTTTGGTGCTGTCTCTTTGCTGAGTCTTCAAGAATATCAATTTTAATGTTTTAAAATATAAAATAAACTTTTTAAATATACCAACATTAGTGTATTTTGAAAGCTTGGTAGAGGGGCAACAAAAAAAAACTCTAACAGACTTCAAATTCGTGAAACTCTACACACTAGAGTGAATGCATATGCTTTTTTTAGTTGTTAAATGCTAAAGAAACTTGATTGCTTTGAAACTCAAATAATTTTAAATACGGTAGGAATTCTCTTTTCAGAGCTGATATAGAAATATTCTCAGTTCTGAGTGTAAGTTGACCAGGAAAAAAAAAATGGTCTTATGTTGTAGACATCTCAATATGCATGTTTTTATTTTAGTATCTCTGACAGTCCCGCTGCAGCAAGTCTAGCTACTGCGTGTTTGTCACTATTAACAGGATCTAAAAAGCTAGTTTAAGTTGGATGTAGACCAATAACACCAATAGTTCAAGTTGGATGTTCAAGTCTAGCTACTAGGATTTCTTGAAATATTTAGTGTTAAGGTACAGCTATAGCACATTGTTTAAGTGTTGAGGCCAAAGACTATATAAATACACTTTCCTCCTCCAACCTTCCGAGATGCATTTTAAGAATAAAACCGTGAAGAAAATCCCATGTTCTAAAACAGACAATACCATAAATGTAATAATTGATCCTATCAATGTCAATAGATTTGCGGTAGGAACATTTACTTTTTGTTTCTTCACAAAGCTTAGCAACACAAGATTGATGTAGAAATGGATCTATCCTTCAATATTGTAAAATATGAAATTCACTTTTGTGAGTGATTGCATTGCCAGTTCTGCTTCCTTCCTCATTTTATTTGTATTCTTGTGTTTTTCCGTTTATTCATATCTAATGTTTACCATTTGTTCTGTCCATGTTAACATTCGTATGTAACAGACTTTCTGTTGGGCTTGTCGCACTTCTCCGTGGTGTTGATGCGAATGATCACTGCTCCTGGTGCCATTATCTGTCTTGTGTTCCAACTTCAAAATGGAGCTGCCATACAGAGCCATCATATTGTGTGGTAAGCATTTTACCTGAAAGCTTGTTCTCATGAATAATATCATATCCTTTGAAATTACATATTTTTCACCCACAACTTTATGATTGGGTTATTCATCCCTTACACCTTTTCCATTTATTATTGTACTATTCTTGTACAAAATGTCTCATCTATTTAGCGATCTGCAAAGAAAAAATCATATTGGTATTACCATCAATCGAACACATGTTCCCAGATTAAAAAATGGTTAGTTCTTACAAACAGGGCATATGTTTGTCTTTAGTCATACAAAAGTTGTCTTCCTTTAGTCTCTCATTCATGGAAATGTATTAGATGTAGTCCTTGATCATCAGAGAATATTGTTTCCTTCTGGTCCCTTGTTTGTTCATGGAAATAAAGACCACATTTGAACTTTTCTATAACTAGACAAAATGTAGAAGATTTATTTCTGTAGAAATTAAAAGTGAAAGCACCTACTTGTAGGGATTAAAACATATTTGCTTCAGTGTTTTTATTAATGCAACTTTTTGTTGGAGATCTCACACTGACTAGAGATAAGTCAATTTTACGATATATAACTGAATTCAAATCTTATCTTATAAATCGGTTTTATAAGATTTAGTTAGATTTAATGTTATTTTTTAAGACTTTTTTATTATCAAAGTCCAAACATGCCTTGTACTCAATGTCGTTTTCTGTAATTTTTGGTTCTTAATGTGTGGTATTAATGTTGTTGAAATACCACTAATGCAGTCAAATCAGCTCGGTAACCAGCTGAATGTAACATGCTCAAGCAATGGTAAATCCAGTACATACTTCATGCAAGATCCAACCAGTTCCCAGATCCAGCAACTATGTACTCAACTTTGCAGTTGAGTTTTCACAAAAGTGATGATTATTGGAAGGAGATATACATCTGTCCATAGTAGTGTTTCTGGCTCTTACAAACAAACTTCAGTGCTCTTTCATTTATAGACACGATTAGAAAATATTCATTTTGCTTTTGTAGATTTGTTCATTTTCTAGTGTATATAATATTGATTGATTTTGGATTTCTTTGGTACCTTTGTGTGAGATCAAAGATAGTTATTGATGATTAATGTATCACCCTAACTCGTGTTTGCTAATAGCTTGTGATTGCATTACAAATTCATTAAAATGTTGTTAAAGAAATAGACTGCATTGGTGTTTAATGTAAACTAATTTAATATAGTTAACGCTAACTAATCACATAGAGTTCGTTTAATTTTTTCACAAATACTCTTGGAAGAATAAAATTAGTAGAAAAATGAAATAAATTATTTCATTTACGAAATTAGTTTGTATTCCTTTTTAATGCAGTTTATCCATAAATAAAAGATTTTAGAGAACTTGATATATTAGCTAAAGTTTACTACGTGCTTAATTACTTCTCATAATATTCACTTATTTTCCTTCACATTTTTCTATTTTTGTTTTCCTTTATTCAAATTTAACCATAGAAAAACTTGTAAAATCCGAAATTTCACTTCTCAACAAAACCCTAGTCTATCTTCCTCACATTTTCCTTTTATTGTATCAGACATTTCTTTTCTCCTTTTATTTCTTGCTTAATAGAGAGAAAAGAAAAGAAAGAACTCACTTATCTTCTAACTATTTTATTTCGTAATTTTTTTTGAGGTCCATTTTTCTAAACATTAGTCTAGAAACATCCAGGATAGAAAAGAGAAAGATGCATTTTTTTTCTTATCTCACGTTATGTTATAGTGAAAATATTTACTTAATATATATTTTTTATTTAAATTATAGATTTAATTATATATTTGGTCCCCATTTTTGTTCTAAAATATCAATTTGGTCTCTCTTTTATTATAAGTCTCAATTAAGTCCACATTTTATTTAATAGTATCAAAGATGCTCTTTCTGTTAAGTTGTGGTAAACAACATTAAATGAACAATGAGCTAGCATGGTTATGTGTGCTCAAAAAGTGACAAGAACCATAAACGTCAAAGTACTTAGTGACATGGCAGACAACTAAAAATGTGATTTAATATTTAAAATTAATTTTGAAATTAGGGTTTATATAGATAAAATAGATTGGGGATCGGCTGGTTTCTATTGTTCAAAGTTTTATTAGGATTCCACAGCGGTTTATCGTGATTGGAGGTTTTAAATTTTAATTACTGAAAAATAAGGAGTTGTTATACCAAAATTTGGAGGTATGAGAATTTTTTCTTTCATTGGTGGATTTTGTTTTTTATTTCTTCCATTAATAGTTTTCCTATTTTGTAGGTTATGTTGACTACAAATGTTGATGGATTGAGATTTATGAAATTAAGTGTGAGATTATTCGCATACCATAGATTGGTGACAAATTCAGTAGTAGACATGGTTAGAAGGGGACAATTGGCATGACTTATACACAAGAGGACATGCCTTGGACTGTGGAAGGCATCACCTTTGATATTATTGTCAATCCACATGACAAATCTCAATATCAAAAACGAACTTTGTTCAGGTGAATGATCATTATCTTATCTGCTACTATAGTCAAAGTCCAAGGTTTTCCTTGTGCTGAATTCTTTGCCTTTCTATTGTCCATGCATGTTTACATCCCTTATGCATATAAGTTGCTCTTCCAAGAGTTAATGGCTATGGCCATATCGCTAAGAATGCTTATGAAGGAGATCAAATCTACAAAAGACCAAAAGAAGAAAGGAGCCTGATTATCATGTTTGACATGGGCCACTACTATTATATCCTGACATGAACATCTCTAGAATATGGAACACGCTCATGATTTCTGAATATACCAATTTTATTTTATTCCATTTTCCAAATATGAAATTAGAGAGATCTTTCAATCTTGGTTTCTTCAAATTTCGTTGGAATCCTTGAGAGTTATGTTATATTGTATCTGTAACAACAGATCCTACAACAATAATATTTAAGTTTGATTCTTATACAATTTAATGAAACAAGACAATTTATTGATTAACGTATTTTTTATTTACCATTTCTACTTTATATAAGCTCAATTTTTATACCATTTTGACCGACATCGTTTAGATACATAAGTTACATTTCGTGTCAAATTATTCATTATTTTATTTTTTGTTAAAGGCAAGTATCAGTTGTTGGTGAGCTCACATGAGTTTCCAATGTACTTGGTCCTTTGAGTTATTTTCTCGGGATTGTTATGACAAGACATGCAGGTGGCATGTTCCTCAATTAGAGCATCTATGCTAGTTACATCATTGAATGCGCTGGCATGACCTCTTGCAATCCTCCTGCTACTTTGGTTGATACGAAACAAAAGCTCAGTACATCCTCTAACATACCATATGAGGATCTCACTACGTACTAGAGTCTTACTGGTGCCTTACAATATCTCACATTTACTCGCCCTAACATTTCATATGTTGTTTAGCAGGTGTGTTTTTACATGCATGCCTCTTACATCGAGCACATCCTAGTATTGAAACACATTTTGCGGTATGTTCAGGGTACCTTACAATATGGTTTGCACTTGTATCCGACCTTTGTTGAGAAACTTATTTCTAATAATGATGTTGATTAGGGTGGATGTCCTAATACCAAACTCTCCACATTTAGTTACTGTGTGTTTCTTGGTGACAACCTCATCTCCTAGTCTTCAAAGCGCCAACATACCCTCTCTCTCATTCTAGTGCAAAGGCTGAATACAAAGGTGTTGACAATGTTGTTTCTGAATTTTGTTGGCTATACAATCTTCTCCTCGAACTTCATTTTCCTTTCCCTCAGGTTACTTTGGTGTACAACGATAATGTTAGTGTCATTTATCTATCCGTAATCTTGTGCAAGATCAACTACAAAACATATTGAGATGGGTATTCACTTTGTTCGGGAAAATGTAGCACGCAGTTAGACACAAGTTCTTCATGTACCTTCCTGCCACCAAAGGCCTACCTCATGTTCCTTTTGATGATTTCCGGACCAGTCTAAGTGTCCATGAACCTCCCACTTTGATTAAGAGAGTATGATAGAATGGATATTATTTTCCTCTAATTAAGTCAATTAAAAATTATTCTCATATGGTTAAGCTGATTAATTTCCTGTAATTAGGTTACTAATTTTCTATAATTATATTGTGCATAATTAGATACCTACTTTAGGTCATACAATTTGTGTATTTATACTCATCTCTAATGAATAAGAAAGTATATTTACTTATTATTTAGATTTAGGAAATCAAGATTGATATAAGTGAAATAAAATGATATAAATTTATCTGTATAATATATCTCTTATATTTCTAAAACAAAAAAGTCCCAACATTAATCTCGAAACTTCCAAAATAAAAATGAAAAACATCCAATTTTTTTCATATTTCGTTGTGTTATAAAATCACGTCTTAATTAAATTAAGATACAAATGGTTAGGAATTGAAATGCGAGTAGTAAAAATAAAAAAAAAAGTTGAATAATATATATATATATATATATATATATATATATATATATATA